>JAESFK010000003.1_pt1:0-107500 | contig 1061437 bp, 963 predicted proteins | sample 9269391 | NCBI WGS metagenome assembly JAESFK01 (sample SAMN14506231, study PRJNA617097) | algae metagenome | isolation source: Drouetiella hepatica UHER 2000/2452 and co-occurring heterotrophs from... | place: Slovakia: Slovak Paradise National Park, Hrabusice, Kosice Region...
CCATCTGCTTGTCGTCGCATGTTGCGTCACACGACGCGCGGGGCATCTCACCCCGCGAGATCATAAGGAGCATGAAATTGAAATACCTCCTTTCTTTCAACGTCAGAACCTGACGCACGGATGGCCGCCATGGCGATCTATCATTTCTCGGCAAAAGTCATTTCCCGCGCCGCTGGCAGCAGCGCCGTCGCCGCCGCGGCCTATCGTTCGGCCGACCGCCTCCACGACGAGCGGCTTGGTCGCAGCCATGATTTCTCGAACAAGGCGGGCGTGGTGCACAGCGAGGTGCTGCTGCCCGACGGTGCCGACGAACGCTGGACGGATCGCGAGCAACTCTGGAACGATGTCGAGGCGGCCGAGCTTCGCAAGGACGCGCAGCTCGCGCGCGAGATCGAGTTCGCGATCCCGCGCGAGATGACCGAGGCAGAGGGCATCGCGCTGGCTCGTGATTTTGTGCAAGCCGTGTTCGTCGATCGCGGCATGATCGCCGACCTCAATATCCATTGGGATATCGGCGCCGATGGGCTGGCGCGGCCGCACGCGCATGTCATGTTGACGATGCGCGAGATCCGCATTGGTGAGGAGGGCAGCGCCGAGTTCGGCGCCAAGGTTCGCGACTGGAACCGCACCGAGCTTTTGACTCATTGGCGCGAAGCCTGGGCAGATCATGTGAACGCCCGCTTGGCCGAGCTCGATATCGACGCGCGCGTCGATCATCGGACCCTGGAAGTGCAGGGCATCGACCTCGAACCGCAGCATAAAATCGGTCCTGCCGCATCGCGCATGGCGGGGCAGGGGCTCGAAGCCGATCGGCTCGCCGAGCATCTTGAGATCGCGCGGTCGAACGGCGACAAGATCCTCGCCCATCCCGAGATCGCGCTCGACGCGATCACGCGCCGGCAGGCGACTTTCACAACCCGTGATCTTGCGATGTTCGTGCACCGACACAGCGACGGAAAGGTGCAGTTCGATGCTGCGATGGCGGCAATCAAATCCTCGCCCGACCTCGTCGCGCTCGGCCAAGACGGGCGCAGGGAGGATCGGTTCACTTCGCGATCAATGATCGAGACCGAGCAGCGGCTCGAACGCGCGACCGCGACGCTTGATGCGCGGCGTCATCACGGCGTTGCCGATCGTCATCGCGAACTTGCCTTGTCGCGTGCATGGGAGCGCGGTCTCGATCTCTCCGCCGAACAGCGCGCCGCGGTCGAGCACGTCACATCCGCACGCGGTGTCAGTAACGTCATTGGTTATGCCGGGACGGGGAAGAGCGCGATCCTGGGTGTCGCGCGCGAAGCTTGGGAGGCCGCGGGCTATCATGTGCAGGGCGCAGCGCTCTCGGGCATTGCCGCCGAGGGGCTTGAACATGGCTCGGGCATCGGCTCGCGGACGCTCGCCAGTCTCGAACATGCTTGGGGTCAGGATCGTGATCGGCTGACCGACAAGCATATCCTCGTGATCGACGAGGCAGGCATGGTTGGTACGCGCCAGCTCGAGCGCGTTGTGTCCGAAGCCGAGCGGCAGGGCGCCAAGGCCGTGCTGGTCGGTGATCCGCAGCAGCTCCAGGCGATCGAGGCCGGAGCAGCGTTCCGGTCTGTCGCCGAACGCCACGGCGCCGTCGAGATTGTGGATATCCGGCGGCAGCAGGAGGACTGGCAGCGCGAGGCGACGCGCGAACTCGCAACGGGCCGGACCGGTGATGCAATCGGTCGCTATGCCGACGCGGGATTTGTCCACGCCTCCGATACCCGCGAGGCCGCGCGTGTCGAGCTGGTGGATGCCTGGGATCGTGATCGCCAGCATCATCCGGACGCCAGCCGAATCATCCTGACCCACACCAATGACGAGGTGCGCGCTCTCAACGAAGAAGTTCGCGATTGCCTGAAGGCGAGCGGTGCGCTCGGCAATGAAATCACTCTTACCGTCGAGCGCGGCGAGCGCGGGTTCGCTGAGGGGGATCGCGTCATGTTCCTGCAGAATGAGCGCGGTATGGGCGTGAAGAACGGGTCGCTCGGGACCGTCCAGAATGTCGACCGCATGCGCATGGCGGTGATGCTCGACGACGGGCGCAGTGTGACGTTCGACCTTAAAGATTACGCCCATGTCGAGCACGGCTATGCCGCGACGATCCACAAGGCGCAGGGCATGACCGTCGATCGGGTTCAGGTGCTCGCGACGCCGGGGGTAGACAGCCACTCGACTTACGTCGCGCTGTCCAGGCATCGCGAGCAGGTGGATTTATATTATGGCCGCGACGATTTTGCGACCCAGAACAAGCTCGTGCGCGCCGCCTCGCGCGAGCGCGGCAAAGACATGGCAAGCGACTATCGGGTTCCGGCACCCGCGAAGTCTACCGAGCCCAAGCGGGGCATCTTCGACGGACTGAACCTGGGTGTCTCGCGCGAGCTGCCGGATCCCGCGACGCCCGAACGGACGCGCCCGGTCAAGTTTGCCGAGGTCCGCATCAGCGCCCGGTCGATCGATGCCAACTTGTCGCGCTCCCCGCTCGACAAGGCGGTCGAGCGCTTCGCGGGCATCACGAAGCAGATCGTCGATATCCGGCGCGCCGGCGGCAAGGAGTTGCCGCACGAGATCGACGCCTATCGCAAGGCCCGGGCGGAACTCGATGCGCTCCGCCCCGGGGGCGCGAATGATCTGCGCGAAGCGTTCGGGAAGAGCTATGAGCTTACGAACGACGCGGCGGAGGGGCGGACCGCGGGCGCGATGGCGGCGATGGGCCGCCGAGACGCGGCCCGTGTTGCAGAAAGAGCAGCAGCCGAACGCGCGGCACGCGATCGCGTCCGGCTCGCCGCCGAGACCGAGAAGCGCGCCGAGCTGTTCGTCGCCGCGTGGAAGAAGGAAAGCGCGCAGGCGCGCAAGGCGCCAACCTATGCCGCGCGCGACGAGGCGCGCGCCAACCTCAACGACATGGTGAAGAGCCTGCACCGCGACCCGCAGCTCGAGTCGCTGCTGCAGAATCGCCGCGCTCAGCTGGGTTTAGACGCTGTGAGAGGGAAAACGCTGTCTCATGATCTCCAGCAATATCTCGGGCGTGGACGCGGCATGGGTATCTCGATGTAAGCTGCTGCCATGACCCAGAAACCAGCCCGCACTCTCCGGCAGCCCGCCGATGCCGCCACCGCCTTCGAACAGCTGCGCCAGGAAATCTCGCTGCAACGAACCGCGATCCAAGGCCTGACCTCGGCCAAGGACGAGCTGCCCGATTATTCGCTCACCTTGCGAGACATCGCGTCGCGGCTCGGCCAGCTCGAAAACCAAATGGAAAGTATCAACAAGCGCCCGGCGATGCAGCTCACGCCGCTGACGGTTGCTACGGAAATGCACGAAGGATTGATGACCTACCGGGCTGATGACCGCAAGATCCTCGGCGAGGCAAGCGACGCGCTCGCGCGGTCGCTTGGCCGGGTCGAGGGCATGATCAAGCAGAAGCGCTCGAATGACGAGCAGGACTGGTGGGTCACTTGGGCAGGCACGGGCGGGGTGCTGTGCGGAATGTTCTTGACGCTGGTCGGCGTAGCCATCTGGGCCTAGCCTCGGACGCAACGCGGTGCAGCCGCTTTGCGCCTGATCCCGGCCATTCTTAGCCAGCGATGCGTGGCCCAAACCGGTCGTTTGAAAATAGGCCCCAATGGCAGTGCACGGGCGTCCGATTTCGCGCGAAACCTAGCAGTTGCGAGAAGCACTAACATCCCTGGAACGCGAGAACATCCCCCAAGCCCGTTCGCTGCCCCACCACAGAGCAGCAAAACCGCCAAGCGTGACTCCGCCCAGAATGCGCCAGCCATGTGGTCCCAGCGGCAGCATCCCGATTGCGTAGCCAACGACGAGTGTCGCCATCGCAATCAGGAACGGTCCCGTGAAACGGCAATGAGTCCGTCCGCATCGTCGGGCGTTCATGATGCAAGCCGTGCCCATGCCGACGAGCATGACGGTCCAGATGACCGCGCGGGGCGTGGGTCCCAGCCACATGGCGGCCAGCATGGCCACGCCCGGAATGCCCCAGAGCCCGACAAGCGTGCGCCAGCTACCCGACCAATCCGTAGCGCCGCTGCCGGGATCGGAACCGCGCGGGCTACTCATGTCATCTCACCGCAGCGACAGGACTGGGCAATCCTAGCCTGCACAGCAGGACAGCCTTTTCACATCCCGGTCGAATGTCTGCGCCGCCAGCTTCAGGCCTTCGACCGTGGTCAGATAGGGGAAAATCGTCTCTGCCAGATCGTCGATCGTGAGACCGCAGCGGATCGCCATGGCGGCGGTCTGGATACTGTCCGCACCTTCCGGCGCCAGGATGTGTGCGCCCAGCAGCTTGCGGGTCCGGCCATCCGCCACCAGTTTGATCAGACCGCGCGTGTCGCGGGCCGCCAATGCGCGCGGGACATTTTCGAGCGGGAGGGTCGACGTTCGAGTGGCATATCCTGCCGCGATAGCCTGCGCTTCGGTGAAGCCGACGCTGGCTACCTGCGGATCGCTGAATACGACGGCCGGCATGGCCGAATTGTCGTACCTCAGACTGTCGCCGTTCAAGGCGTTCTTGGCGGCGATCTTTGCACCATAGGCCGCCATGTAGACGAACTGGTCTCGGCCGGTCACGTCCCCGGCGGCATAGACGCCGCGCACAGAGGTTCGCATATGGTCATCGACAAGGATGGCACCGCTGAGCGTCTGCTTCACCCCCGCCTCGATGAGACCGAGGTCCTCCACATTCGGGGCGCGCCCGGTCGCCACGAGAAGGCGCTCCGCGACGATGGTTTCGGCGACCCCGTCGCGCAGGACGGTGAGCGCAGAGCCCCCTTCCGCCGTCTTGTGGACCGACTGATAGGCGAGGTTGCCAAAGACGGTGATGCCTTCGCTCGAAAGATAGTCGGTCAGCGCGGCGCCGATCTCCGGCTCCATCTCAGGGAGAAGGCGGCTACGGCAAACGAGCGTCACGTCGACACCGGCGCGCGAGAACATCTGAGCGAGTTCCACACCGATATAGCCGCCTCCGAGGACGATCATCGATTTCGGCAATTCGGTCAGGTCGAGCGCGGTCGTGCTGTCGAGCGTATCGACATCCGGAAGGCCCGGGATAGCCGGTGCAGCCGGACGAGTACCTGTCGCAATCACGACCCGGTCGGCGATGAACCGCCTTCCACCGGTCTCGACGCCATTACCGACGAGCCGCGCCGTGCCTTCATGGTAGGCGACATTATTGTAGAGAGGCAGGAGGTCCGCATATTTCGCCTGGCGAAGGCTCGAGACGAGTGCGTCCTTTTCTGCGATCATCTGGCCCCAATCGGCCGTTCGTGCCTGGGCCTCGACACCCTTGAACCGCATCGGCGCGGCATTGGCGTGGTGGATGCTCTCGACCGCGCGGATCAGCGCCTTGGAAGGAACGCAGCCGACATTGACGCAGGTTCCTCCGATGGTGCCCGCACCGATAACGGCGACCTGAGCCCCTTGCTCCGCCGCGGTGATCGCGGCCGAGAAACCAGCCGATCCGCCGCCCACGACGATAAGATCGTACGTCTTGCCCTGAGGGCGATCGACCGGATTGCAGCAATCACTCATGATCCGGCTTTCACTTGCGGACTTGCGAAGGGTAGCCGGCGTTTGTGGTCGCCGCGATCAACGCCTTGGTGCTGGCCTTGGCGTCGTCATAGGTGACGGTCGCGGTATGCGCTTCGGCTGACACTTCGACGGCGGTCACGCCGGGTACGCGCGACAGGCTCTTTTTGACTACGGGGCCGCAGGTCGCGCAAGTCATGTTCTCGACGGCCAGGGTCACGGTCCGGATTGCGGCAAAGGCCGGGCCGGATGCGAACAGCACAGCCGCGGCCGCGAGCAGGGTAAGCTTCTTCATCATGGTCTCCTTGTTCAAACTTCGAGGAATAGGGGGGCGAGATAGGGGAAGAGGACGGCGAGTCCGATCAGCGCCGTTGCAAGCCACAAGGCCGTCTTTGCCAGGCGGTTGGAGGAAGGCGTGCCGCATTCGCCCTCGGCGCATACCGCCTGTGGTCGACGGTAGATCCGCCAGAACCCGGCCGCCAGAAAGGCGATGGCCACCGCCAGGAAGATGGGCTGATAGGGGGCGAGCGCGGTCAGGTTGCCGATCCATGCGCCACTGACGCCCAGAGTGAAGAGCACCAGCGGGACGATGCAACACGAGGCTGCGCCAATCGCGCCGAGACTTCCTGCGGCAATCGCAACCCACGTACCTCGTTTGGAAGCCGTTTCAGGTTGAGTCATTTTCTGTTCTCCGAATCACGTTGTTGACCCTAGATAGGATCTGTAGTGGCTACAGGTTCAAGAGGTAATTCATCATGGATCGGAAAAATCTGCAGGACACAGCGCCCCGGCTTCCAATCGGGATGCTGTCGCGGCGCACCGGGTGTAACATCGAGACCATCCGCTACTATGAGAAAATAGGCCTGCTACCCGCGCCTGCACGCAGCGACGGCGGTCACCGGCTCTATGGCCATGGTCATCTCATGCGCCTCGGCTTTGTGCGGCGCGCGCGGGAACTGGGCTTCACGCTGGACGAGATCCGCGCGCTGCTGCGGTTGGCCGAGGACCGCGATCGCCCGTGCGCCGAAGCGCGCGAAGTCGCCGCGGCCCATTTGACCGACATTCGTACCAAGATCGCGGATCTTCAGGCCATGGAGTCGGTGCTTGCCGACACCGTCGTGCGATGCGCGGATGGCAAGACCCCGGAATGCCCCCTGCTGGAGACACTATTCGGCTCGATCGATCCGTCTGCGAGCGGATGAGCGCTGTGCAAGGTAGTTGCCGGTCTCCCGACGGCTAGCCGACGTCAGGCAGCGCCGACCCATGTCGGTTTTTGCAAGAACGGCGCCTTAGCGGATCTCAATATCTGCTTCTTTCATTCTTAGTCCGGAAGCGGACAGTCTGGAAACGGCCACAACCGGAAGACGGAATGGTACGCTCAGCCTGTTGAAGGCGCTCATCGCCGCAATCGCGATCGTCAGGTTCACAAGGTCGTTCGGCTCGAATGCTTCGGCTGCTAATGCGCAAGCCTCGTCGGAAGCATGTGTCTCGCTGGCTCGCGTGAGCGAGAACGAGCGAGGACATTATATCGCCAACGGGTGCATTTGCCCTGCAATGGATCCACTGCGCGATGCCGATGGCGGCATGGAAAAGTGCCGCCTATATTCCCGCGAGAAGTGGCTCCCGTTTGCGAATCCTGATGCCGTAGCCACCTCGGCAACCGTCATGCCGGTTTCGGCCAACAGGCGACGGGCTCTCTCCAGTCTCAAAGCTCGATAATGAACCGCGATCGTCGTTCCCAGTTGGGCGGCAAACAGGCGTTCCAATTGCCGGACCGACATTTTCGCGACCGAAGCGAGTGAAGACCGATCAAGTGGCTCGCCGAGATTCTCTTCCATCGCCGACAGTGCGCGGCCCAAGCCTTCGCTGGATATCCGGTATCGCTGTCCGGGATCGGGCCGTTGCGCGCCGCCTCCTTGGCGCTGCTCGGCTTGAATATACCAGTCGCTTACCCGGCGTGCCAGCCTTGGGCCGAAATCCCGGGAGATCAGCGTGACCGCCAGATCAAGCCCTGCCAGGCCGCCAGCGCAGGTTGTGCGATCGCGGTCGAGAACGAACAGGCCGCGTTCAAGCCGTGGCGCGGCAAAGGTTTCAAGGAAGGCGGCCTCGTGCTCCCAGTGAATGGTGCAGCGATAGCCGTCGAGTAATCCTGCCCTTGCGAGTATGAAGGGACCTCCCGATACGCCCACCAGCCGCACCCCGAAGCGTGCGGCACGCCGGAGTTGGGCAAATGTGCCTTTGTCCCGGAACAATGCGGGGTTGCCGCCTGCACAGACGAACAGCATGTCGATGTCGCCCATCGATTCAACCGAACCGTCGACTGCCAGGGTTACGCCGTTCGAGGCCAGCGCCGGTCTTCCGTCGACGGAATAGTGACGCCAGATGTAATGGTCCTCGCCCGACAGGCGGTTAGCGGCGCGAAAGGGCTCGATGACCGGCGCGTAAGACATGAGAGCAAAGCCGTCGATGAGCAGATAGCCGAGCCGGGTAGGCAAATATCTCTCCAATGTCGCTGTTAGGCAATATCATGTCGCTATAAGACAAGCGGCGCCGGGCAGCAAAGCGTAAATTCCTTCTGATGGAACGGCAACGCTACTCCCTGTTCACGCTCGCGCGTCACGCGCTCACGGGGCACCGCGGCTGGAAGCCCGCGTGGCGCGATGCGGCGCCGAAGGAGCGCTATGACGTCATCGTCATCGGCGGTGGCGGCCACGGCCTTGCCACGGCCTACTATCTCGCCAGGAATTTCGGCATCACCAATGTGGCCGTTATCGAAAAGGGCTGGATCGGCGGCGGCAACGCCGGGCGTAACACCACGATCGTCCGTTCCAACTATCTGCTGCCGGGCAATATTCCCTTTTACGAGCATTCGCTGAAGTTGTGGGAAGGCCTGGAGCAGGACCTCAACTATAATGCGATGGTCAGCCAGCGCGGTATCCTGAACCTCTGCCACTCGGACGAGCAGCGCGACGCTTTCGAACGGCGCGGCAACGCGATGCGTCTTCAAGGCGTCGATGCGGACTTGCTGGACCCGGCCGAGGTGCGCCGCATGGCGCCGTTCCTTGACTTCGACAATGCGCGTTTTCCCATTTTCGGGGGGCTGTTGCAAAAGCGGGCGGGTACCGCGCGGCATGACGGCGTCGTCTGGGGCTTTGCACGCGGCGCGTCGGATCGCGGCGTCGACATCATCCAGAATTGCGAAGTCACCGGCTTCGTTCGCGATGCCGGCGGCCGGGTGACCGGCGTCGAAACGAGCCGCGGCAAAATACTCACGGGCAAGGTCGGGATGGCGGTTGCGGGCAATACGTCGCGGGTGGCGTCATTCGCGGATCTGCGCCTGCCGATCGAGAGTCATGTGCTTCAGGCGTTCGTGAGCGAGGGGCTGAAGCCTGTCATCCCCGGTGTGATCACGTTCGGCGCCGGGCATTTCTACATCAGCCAGTCCGACAAGGGCGGGCTGGTGTTCGGTGGCGACCTCGACGGGTACAACAGCTACGCGCAGCGCGGAAACCTGCCGATCGTCGAGGATGTCTGCGAGGAGGCGATGGCCATCATGCCGATGGTCGGCCGCGCCCGGGTGTTACGCTCGTGGGGCGGCATCATGGACATGACGCTCGACGGGTCGCCGATCATCGACCGGACGCCGGTGCCGGGCCTCTATCTCAACGGTGGCTGGTGCTACGGCGGCTTCAAGGCGACGCCGGCGTCGGGCTGGTGCTTTGCACATCTGCTGGCCCGCGACGAGCCGCATCCGGTCGCTGCCAGCTATCGGCTCGATCGCTTCGCGAGCGGGCAACTGATCGATGAAAAGGGCGCGGGCGCCCAGGCCAATCTGCAGTGAGGGCGTCGCGATGATCATCTCCTGCCCGCATTGCGGGCTACGCGACAGCAGCGAATTCTATTTCCGTGGCGAGGCGCCGACGCCTCGTCCCGACTATGAAGAGGGAAACGTCGCGTTCGCCGACCATGTCTATGGGCGCATCAATCCCGCCGGGCCGCAGAAAGAGCATTGGTATCATGCCGCAGGTTGCCGAAGCTGGCTGCTCGTTGAACGCGACACGCGAACGCATGATTTTCTGTCGGTGACGCTGGCATCGGAGCAGGGGCGATGACGCGCCTTCAGGCGGGCGGCCTGATCGATCGCACCAAGGCGGTCGACTTTCGCTTCGACGGCCGGGCGCTGACTGGCTTCGCAGGCGATACGCTGGCGTCGGCGCTTCTAGCGAATGGTGTCCGGATCGTCGGCCGGTCGTTCAAATATCACCGCGCGCGCGGCATCCTGACCGATGGGATCGACGAGCCCAACGCGCTGGTGACGCTGCGTGGCGGTGCGCGCGCCGAGCCCAATTGCCGCGCGCCGTCGGTCGAGCTGTTCGATGGCCTGGAGGCGCAAAGCCAGAATTGCTGGCCCAGCCCGAGTTTCGATCTGATGGCGGTAAACGGGCTGTTCTCGAAGATCTTTGTCGCCGGCTTCTATTACAAGACCTTCATGTGGCCTGCGGCCCTGTGGGAGCGTCTTTATGAGCCGCTGATCCGCCGCGCGGCGGGACTCGGGCGCCTGAGCGGCCAAGCCGATCCCGACAGCTATGATCGCAGCCACGCCTTTGCGGACCTGCTGGTCGTCGGCTCGGGGCCGGCCGGTCTGTCGGCTGCGTTGTCGGCGGCGCGGAGCGGCCTTCGCGTCCTGCTGGTCGAAAATGACAGCCGGGTGGGCGGTCGATTGCTTTCGGAACGCCACGAGGTCGGCGGACAATCGGGGACGGCGTGGGCTGCTGCGGCGCTGCGCGAGCTGGCCGCGAACGACCGGGTGACGATCCTGACGCGGACAAGCCTGTTCGGCGCCTATGATGGCAACAGCTTCGGTGCGGTCGAGCGCGTGTCCGACCATTTGCCGATCACAGCCGACGGGCAGCCGCGTCAGCGTTACTGGAAGATCGTCGCGGCGCAGGCGATTTTTGCGACGGGCGCGACCGAGCGGCCGATCGCCTTTGGCGGCAACGACCGTCCGGGCGTGATGATGGCATCGGCGATCCAGACCTATGTCAATCGCTATGCGGTCGCGCCGGGCAAGCGCGTAGCGATCTTTACTGTCTGCGACACGGGATATGACGTGGCGGCGGACCTCGCCGCCGCGGGTGTCGAGATCGCCGCGATCATCGATGCGCGCGGCCAGCCGACCAGGGACGTGGCGTTTGCCCCCGTCATTGCGGGCGAGGTGGTGCGCACCTTTGGCAGGAGCCTGAAGGCGATCGAGGTGCGCCGTTTCGACGGTGGCATGGAGCGCATGGCCGTCGACCTTCTGGGCATGGCGGGCGGCTGGAACCCGAATGTCGGTTTTGCGAGCCATCTGGGCAAGCGGCCCGACTGGTGCGATACGCTCCAGGCGTTCCGGCAGGGTACGCTTCCGGGCGGGATGATGTTTGCAGGCGCGGCCGACGGTGCCTTGTCGCTCGCCGACGCAATGGCGAGCGGCGAAGCTGCGGCGCGTCGGATCTGCGATGCGGCGGCGGCCGCGCAGCCGATGGTGGTCTCGGCGCAAGCATCGCCCCATGTCGTCAGCGACAGCGGTCAGAAATCCTTTGTCGACTTTCAGCATGATGTGACGGTCGACGACGTCCTGCTCGCCGACCGCGAAGGCTATCGTTCGGTCGAACATCTCAAGCGTTATACGACGCTGGGCATGGCGACCGACCAGGGCAAGGCGGGACAGGTCCTCGGCCATGCCGTTCTCGCGCAGCATCGCGATGCGGGGATGGCTGCGATCGGTACGATCGCAGCGCGCCCGCCGCATACGCCCGTGGCTATCGGCGCGCTTGCGGGTGTGCACCGCGGCGAGCATCTCAAGCCCACACGGCTGACGCCGACGCATCGCTGGGCGGCGGAAAACGGCGCGAGCTTCGTCAATGCGGGACTGTGGAAAAGGGCCCAATGGTTCACCCGGCCGGGCGACAAGGATTGGTTGGCGAGTGCGGTTCGCGAAGCGAAGGCGGTGCGATCGACGGTCGGCATCTGCGACGTGTCGACGCTCGGCAAGATCGAGATTGTGGGTCCCGACGCCGCGATGCTGCTCGACCGGCTCTATGGCAATATGATGTCGACGCTGCCCGTCGGCAAATGCCGCTATGGCGTGATGCTGCGCGAGGATGGCTTCGTGTTCGACGACGGTACGGTCGCGCGCCTCGACGACAATCGGTTCGTCATTACTACCACGACAGTGAACGCCGTCGCCGTGATGCGGCACATCGATTTCGCGCTGCAGGTGATCTGGCCGGGCCTCAAAGCCCATGCCTGTTCGATTACCGAAGGCTGGGCGCAGATTGCGGTCGCCGGTCCGCTGTCGCGCGCATTACTTCAGGATCTGCTGCCCGCCATTGACCTGTCGAACGAAGCCTTTCCGTTCATGGCGGCGCTCGCCGGGGAATGGAACGGCATTCCGATGCGGCTCTTCCGCCTCAGCTTTTCGGGCGAACTCGCCTATGAAATCGCAGTACCGACCAACCATGGCGATGCGCTTGTTCGCGCACTAGCGTTGCTGGGCCGGGCCTATGGCTGCACCCCCTATGGGCTTGAGGCGCTTGGTATTCTGCGCATCGAAAAGGGGCATGTGGCGGGCGGCGACCTCAACGGGCAAGTGACTGCACACGATCTCGGGCTCGGGCGCATGCTCTCGAAGAAAAAGGATTTCATCGGCCGGGCGATGGCCGAAAGGCCCGCGCTCGTCGATCCGGGCCGGCAGATGCTCGTCGGTTTGAAGCCGGTCGATCCCGCGCAGCGGTTTAGCGCCGGATCGCATCTATTCCGGAAAGGAGCGGCGCAGGTGGCGAGCGAAAGCCAGGGGCATATCACCTCCGTGGCCTACTCGGGCGTGTTCGATCATTGGATTGCTCTCGGCCTGTTGGAGCATGGACCTGAGCGTATCGGCGAAACCATCGCCGCCGCATCGCCGGTGCGGGGAACCTGCATCGAGGTCGAAGTGTGTAGCCCGGTCTTTTTCGACGCAGCGGGGGAACGCCTTCGTGCCTGACCATCAGCTTTCCGCTTTCGATACCATTCTCGCCGACCTGCCGACTGCACATCCGTTCGGGCTGCGGGTCGAGGCCTTGCATGTCCACCAGACCGTAGCGACGATGGCATATCGCGGCGCCGAAGACGACACGGGCGCGGCGCTTGCGGCTTTCGCGCGCGGGGCGCCCGGAGCAACGGTATTGAAAACCGGTCCCGGAACATGGCTGACGCTGTGCGAAGGGTCGCATCCAGGCCTGGACAATGCGGCCGCGACCTTTGATCAGGGCGACGGCTACGCCTTGCTCAAACTGCACGGTCCTGCGGCGATGCGCGTCTTGCAGAAAGGCATCTTTGTCGATCTGGAAACCGCCCTCGCGTCTGACGGAGACTGCGTCTGCAGCGTCATCGCCCATATCAATTTGATCGCCTGGCGGGCCTCTTCGGGCACACTGGGCGTCGCCGTCCCGCGAAGTTTTGCGGGCAGCTTCTGGCACTGGTTCAGTGCCGCGGCTGCAGCGGAGGGCATCGCGGTCGGGCGCTAACGCCATTTATCCATGGTTTGAAACGAAGGTATCATGACCGAGAAATTCATCCTCACCATGTCGTGTCCCAATCAGCGCGGGATCGTGTCCAAGATTTCGACCGCAATTTTCCGGGCGAACGGCGACATTCTCGAAGCCGATCAGTATGATGACACGACAACGGCCAGCTTTTTCATGCGGGTCGTATTCGACCTCGCACCCGCTAGCGAAGCGGCGCTGCAATCGGATCTCGGCAAGCTGGCGAATGACCTTGGCATGCAATGGGATCTTCGCCGCGACAGCGTCCGTCAGCGGGTCCTGTTGCTGGTGTCGAAGTTCGATCATTGCCTCGTCGATCTCCTGTACCGCTGGCGCATCGGCGAGTTAAAGATGGATATTGCCGGAATTGTGTCGAACCATCCGCGTGAGGTATTCGGTCCGGCGGATTTCGGATCGATCCCCTTTCACTATTTGCCGGTCACCAAGGAGACGAAGGCCGATCAGGAACGTCAGATCCGCGAACTCGTGGAGGCGGAGCAGGTCGATCTGGTCGTACTCGCGCGTTACATGCAGATTCTGTCCGACGAGATGGCGGCCTATCTATCCGGGCGTTGCATCAACATCCACCACAGTTTTCTGCCGGGTTTCAAGGGGGCCAAGCCCTATCATCAGGCGCACAGTCGCGGCGTGAAGCTGATCGGTGCGACCGCCCATTATGTCACCGCCGACCTCGATGAAGGGCCGATCGTCGAGCAGGACGTCGAACGCGTCAGCCATTCCGACAGTCCCGACGATCTGGTGCGCAAGGGGCGCGATATCGAGCGCCGCGTGCTCGCGCGTGCGCTGTCGTTCCACCTTGAGGGCCGCGCATTGCTCAACGGATCGACTACCGTGGTGTTCAGGGACTGATATGGCGGCCGCGCTGATCGACGGCGCCGCGCTCGCGCGGCGCCTGAACGACGAACTCAAGGTCAAGGTCGAGGCGCTTGCCGTTTCCGGGGTGGTGCCGCGCCTTGGCGTGATCCTGGTCGGAGACGACCCGGCCAGCCACACCTATGTCCGCAGCAAGAGCCGGGCGGCCCGATCGGTCGGCATCGATTCCGTCGAACATCGACTCGACTCGAGCATTAGTGAAGCCGAACTTCTGGCGCTGGTCGACCAGCTGAACCATGATCCCGATACTGACGGTATCCTGATCCAGCTGCCGCTGCCTAGGCAGATCGACGTTACCAAAGTGCTGAGGGCCGTGCACCCTGCCAAGGACGTGGACGGCTTTCATCCGACCAACGTCGGCGAACGCGTAACGGGCGCCGGCGGGATTATCCCCTGTACCCCGATGGGCGCGATGTTTCTGATCGAAACGGTCCGTTCAAACATTGAAGGGCTCGATGCCGTGGTCATCGGCATGTCGAACATCGTCGGCAAGCCCATGGCTGACCTTCTGCTTTCGGCGGGCTGCACGGTGACGGTCGCCCATATCAAGACGGTCGGGCTGCCCGCAATCTGCAAGCGCGCCGACATCGTCGTGGTAGCGGTGGGTAAGCCGCGGCTTGTCCGCGCAGAATGGATCAAGCCCGGCGCGATCGTCATCGATGTCGGGATCAACCGCATCGTAACAAGCGACGGCGAAAAGCGCCTCGTCGGTGACGTGGCGTTCGAAGAAGCCGCGGTGGTTGCCGGAGCGATCACGCCGGTGCCGGGCGGCGTCGGACCGATGACGATCGCGTGCCTGCTGCTCAATACCTTTCAGGCGGCGCTGGGGCGGCGGGGCGCAGAGCTCCGCGCGGGCTGAAAGAGTGCGCGCCTAGTGCGATAGCCAGTCTGCGATGTCCTGCCGCGATTTGCCGGCCGACAACAGAAGCTGGACGATGATGCGCGCTTGCGCCGGCCGCCAGCGGCCCCCGTTGATCACGCCGCGCCGCGCCAGATCGATTTCGCTTCCGCCATAGGCGTAGCTGCGCGACAGGGTATGCCCCATTCCGACGCGGCTGGTGATGATCACCGGAATTGCCTGCGCGAGGTCCGAAATCGCGTCGACGGCCCGCGACGAGACGTGGCCGCCGCCGACCCCCGCGATGACGAGTGCGCCGATTTCGGCGCCAAAGAAGGCTGCGACCGTCTCGGGTTCAAGATCCAGACCGGCCTGGATGATCGGAACTGGCGGGACTGGCCCGCCAACGCGCAACGGCTTGCGGACGAGTGTCGGGCGCATCTGCAGGTCGAGCCGCCCTTCGACGATGTGGCCCATCGGGCCGAACGGGTCCGACGTAAAGGCATGGGGTCGGCTGCTATGGATCTTTCTCACCAGGTGTGGCGCGTGAATTTCGTCGCCGAACATCACGGCGGGACCAAGGCCTTCCGCTTCGCGGTTTGCGGCGACGAAAATCGCCGACGCGAGGTTTGCGGGGCCATCGGCACCGGCCGCTTCCGGACTTCGCATCGCCCCCGTCACGACGACGGGTTTTGATGTGGGCATCAGCAGCGATAGCGCGAAAGCCGTTTCTTCCAGCGTATCGGTTCCGTGCGTCACCACCGCGCCGCAAAAGCCCGCCTGCAGCCCCGCCTCTATCTGGTCGGCAATCTGCTGGACATCGGCTAGCGAGACGCTCGCGCTCGGCTTGGCGAAGAGCTCTATATGCTCCAGCCCCAGATCGGGGTGCGCCGCACGCATAGGCGATAACAGATCGAAACCCGCTTCCGGTGCGACGCCCTGTTCGCCTGGCTGCGCGGTCATCGCAATGGTCCCGCCCGTGGAGAATATGCCGACCGTTCGCGTCATGCTGGCGACATCGCCCATGATGCTCAGGCAGCCGGAACGGGAGCGACCGGGACCGGTTCTGTCTTCCGCTTCAGGGTTTCGGGGAGGCTGAGCCAGATGATCGCTGCGATCGAGAAGACCAAGCTGGCGATGGTCATCGTGGCCGCGAGCCCGAAATGCTCCGCGATCTGACCGGTCAGAAGCGGTGCGAAGAAGCTGAAAATGCGTCCCCAGTTAAAGATCGATGCGGCGGTCGATTTCAGGTGAGGGGGATAGAGTTCGGAGAGCCAGGGTCCCCATACGACGCTGCAAGCGAGGCACGCGCCATAACCGAAGGCGACGATATTGAGGACGTCGGGACTGATCGGCGCGTAGAGATAGACGAGGATGAGCGCTGCCGCGAGGAAGAAGCCAACCGCGGCGGCGCGGCGCCCGAACCGGTCGCCGACCCAGCCCCAGAAGAATCCGCCGATGACGCTGCCTGCGAACATCCAGCTGACCGATACGCCGATCGCAGCGTCGCTGAACATGCGGACGGTCTTGAGATAGGTTGTCGCCCAGCCACTGAAGGCCTGATAAGCGAAGAAATTGAAGCCCGAGACCATGGTCAGCATGATCGTCTGGCGACGGAACTGCGGCGAGAAGAGCTCGCTGATCGGCAGCTTGCCTTTCGCGGTCGCGCTGGTGACGGCACCGCCGAACGGGATCATCCTTCGATCGTTCGGAACGGCGAGGGGAGCCAGAAATGCCAGCGCGACGGGAACTGCGCCAGCCCATAGCAGCAGGTGCCAGTCGAGCGAACGCTCGAATATGAAGGTTGAGGCCGCGCCCAGAAGTGAGACAGCCAGATAGGAGGAGCCCATGATGACCGAGGCGACGCGGCCGCGAACTTCGGAACTGAAAAGCCCGGCATAGATTCCGACAGTAATCGGATACATTGATCCAGTAAAATAGCCGAGCACGAAGCGCTGGGTCAGAATCTGCGGATAGCTGGTGACAATGGTTCCAAGCGCGAGGACCGTGCCATAGCCGACCATGACCACCATCAGCGCGTTACGACGGCCAAAGCGGTCGGCGAGCTGCCCGTTGATCACCGCGCCGACCAACGCTCCAAGCGCCTGTACGCTGTAGAGCGATCCGGCCTCGGTCAGGCTGAGTTTCAGGTCGTTCGCAATATAGGGGCGAAGGACATCGACCGTATTCCATGCCCAGGCATAGAAAATATAAGCGACGGCGAGAAAGCCGAGGGCGATGAGCCGGCGCGTCAGCGACATGTCTTCGGCGCGCGGAAAGGGCCTGTTGTTGGTTTCTGTCATCATCTTCCTCCCGTCGGAGACTTTGCGATCATTTGCGTTCGAATGCAATTGGTTTGTGACAGAGATATTGCGAATATGTCGCAATAAATCAACGGAAATTGGAGGGATATAGGTAAGATTGATACGCTATCGGTGTCTACGTCGAAAACATCTTGTTTGATTTTTGCATTCGAAGTACAAATCAACACCGGGGCCGCTTCGAGTCCCTTTGAGACCTAGGGGGAATCATGCACTGCACAAATCGGATGCGTTTCTGGACTGCCGGAAGCCTCACCATCGCGGCCCTGCTCTCGGCAGCGCCCGCTGCCGCGCAGGAGGCCGCACCCTCACCCGCCGCGGATACCGCAGAAGAGGGTGGCCTGAGTGAAATCGTCGTCACTGCACAGAAGCGTTCGCAGAACCTGCAAGACGTCAGTGCAACGGTTCAGGCCCTTTCCGGCGATGATCTTGCCAAGAACGGCATCAACGACGTCTCCCGCCTCGAGCAGCTTTCGCCAGGCATGGTTTTCGCGAAGGGCGGCAATGATTCGAAGATCGCGCTTCGCGGCGCGAACTCGAACAGCACGTTCGCGGACAACACCTCGATTGTCGGCTTCTTCGTCGACGGCGTCTTCAAGCCGCGTTCGTCTCAGCAATCGCGCGCCTTCTTCGACGTGCAGCGCCTTGAAGTCCTGCGCGGACCGCAGGGCACGCTCTATGGCCGCAACACGCTCGGCGGCGCGATCAATATCTACACGAACGCGCCCGACACCTCCGAGCCCGGCCTTAGCGGCAGCATCGACACGCGCTACAGCCGCTTCAATGATCTGCGTAACGAGTTGGTGGTCAACGCGGGCATCAGCGACAATTTCGCTGCTCGCTTCGCACTGCTGACCGACAACAGCGATGGCTGGGTCAAAAATTTGATCGGGCCGAACCTCGGTGTCGCGGACACCTTCTCCTTCCGCGCCTCGGCGCTCTGGAAGGCGAGCGACAATGTCGACTTCACGCTTCGCTTCACCCGCATCGCCGAAGATGGCAATCCGGCGGGCATGTTCGCCATCAACGGTGCCTGCCGCACGGTTGCGACCAACGGGCTCACCGATCCGTTCGGACCGGTCTTTGATTGCCAGAACCCGCGTCGCGGTTCGGGCGGAACGCCTGCATTCGATATGATCGACGGCCGGCCGGGCCTTTCGAACAAGGACAAGCGGACCGTCATTCGCGACTATGTCCACGACGATCGTCTGCGCGAAGCGAACGTCACGCTGGAAAGCAATTTCGATTTCGGCGCCGTCGCTCTGAAGTCGATAAGCGCCTTCACGGACTACAAGTCGCTGCTCGGCAACGATTCCGACTACAGCTCGAACGCGCACGGGCGCGAATGGGTGGAAGAAAACAACAAATCCTACACGCAGGAAATCCAGCTGATTTCGCAGTGGGACGGCCCGCTCGAGCTTACTGCAGGCGGCTATGCGTCTTACGACAAGCTGCTGTTTTCTTACTCGTCGCTGCGCCACACGGTCGACAATCTCGCTGCGCGTCCGACAGCGACATCGACCAATGGTGTGGTTCTGCCGGTGCTCACCGGAACGCCGATCGTGTCGTTGGCCAATTCGATCAATTCGGCATCGAACAACACCCAGTTCATCAACAGCCGCTACCTCGGCATCTTCGGCGAAGCGAAATTCTCGATCACCGACGCGCTGCGGGTTATCGGCGGCATTCGCTACAACAATGAGCGCAAGCATGCGATCAATGGCAACGCCGCCTATTTCGGTAGCCTCACGCCGAGCGTCGCGCCCACGGATCCGCGGGTCATCTTTCCCTATAACCCGGCGACGGCGACGGCGAAGAGCGATGTCACGGCGACCTTCGAAAACGTCACCTGGCGTGCCGGTGCGGAGTTCGACATCAATCCTGACGTCATGCTCTATGGCACTGCCTCGACCGGCTTCCTGTCGGGGGTGATGAACCAGAACGGCACCGTGACCCAGCCGCAAAAGTCGCGCTCATACGAGTTTGGCCTGAAATCGCGTTTCTGGGATCGCAGGGCCGAACTCAACGTCTCGCTCTATGACGTGCGTTATTCGGAACTGGCTACGACGTTCCAGATTCCCAATCCGGCCAATGCGGGCTCGTTCATCACGCTGTCCTCGAACGGCGGCGTATTGAAGGCGCGCGGGGCGGAGGTCTCGCTGGCGTTGCTGCCGGTGGACTCCTGGAAGATTTCGATCGGCGCTTCCTATCTCGATGCAAAATACGGGCGCTTCGGGATCAATCTGCCCGGCGGCTTCCAGGTCATCAACGGTGCGGTTCCGGCCAGCCGCTTCATCGAACTGCGAGGCCAGCGCCCGCCCTATACGCCCGAATTCACCTTCTCGATCGCCACGGGATATGATTTCGACATCGGGGTCGGCACGCTGACACCGCAAGTGCAGTTCCGCTATAGCGACTCCTATTTCGCGCACGGCGGCCTGCCCTACGATCGGTCGGGCTTTCAGCCGAGCTTCACGCAGACCGACGTCAGGCTTTCGTTCCAGTCGGCCGACGAACGGTGGACGCTCGAAATCTATGGCGAAAATCTCGAGAACGAGATGCTCAATCAGCGGACGCAGACCGGCGGCGACGGGCTGCAGCAGGCGAACTGGGGCTTGCCGCGCAACTACGGCGCGCGCGTGAAGATCCGCTTCTAGGCTGGGCGGAAGGACTCAAAAGGAAAGGGGGGCTTTCGCCCCCCTTTTTTGTCCGGGAAATGGCGGTGGGGGCCGAAGCCCCCGCGCAGCTTTTTGTCAGTCAGTTGCCGCCTACTTCGCGGCATTGGTGCGGGCGCCGATGATCTGCGCAAGCACGGCAATCTCGTCGAACAATCGCCATTCGCGCAAAATCTTGCCGTCCCTCATTTCGAAGTGCGTTGCGCCGAGAATCTTGACCGGACTGCGCGTCGGCGGTCCATAGAGCGGTACGCCCGAATAAGTGCCATGAAGTACCCAGATCGCGGCGATGCGCTGGCCGAGTTCGCTTGACTGGCAGACAACGAGGTCGCGCACCTCGATCTTTCCGTCGGGAAAGACGGCGAGGAGGTCGATGATCTGTTGCTGATAGGGGTCGATCGCCTGCGCGCGATGCAGGCGCACTGTGTGGCAAACGACCTTCGGATCGCAATAATCGACGACGCGGTCGAACCGGCGCCGATTCCACACCGTCTCGTACATGTCGAGGATCGTCTGGCATTCGGCGTCGAAGCGCTGGGGCCGAACCCCCGACACGCCCTCGCGCGCGGGATTGGGGTAGGCCCCTGCAAACGGGCCGGCGTCGTCTGCGATCGCCACGATCTCGCCCGTTACCGGAGAGGCCTTCGCAAGGTCGGCGGCGACGGCTTCCGGATCGATGCCGAGCGATTGCAGTACCGCATATTCATCGCGCACCAACCATTCCTCGACCACCTTGCCGTCCTGAACCAGGCAATGCGCGATCGTGCGCGACACCCAGTTTTTCCCGGTTGGCGGGCCGTAGGTCCAATATCCGAGATTGGTCCCGGTCTTGAGGACACGATGCGAACTGATAAAGCCCATCGGTCCGCGCTGTTCCCATACGACGTCTTCTCCTGATCCGCCGCCGCCGTTCGGAAAGGCGCTCATCTTCTGGACGCTATTCAGGATCACATGCTCGAAGTCATAGGTCTCGCCATAAGCGGTATGGACCTTGATATCGTCGGCATAATGTTCGCCGAGGCGGCCGAGTCCCTTGTCGATCCAGATTTGATCGGTCCAAGACAGGATATAGTCGCGGGGGTCGCGAAACGGCGCGTAGGCAGCCTGCTTCAGGTCGGCGAGGGGATCAAAGTCTGGCATCATGCATCCTCAATTGTTGCATTCGAATGCTAAACTTCTTCCCGCTGCAATTCAAGTGTCGGCGAGCCTTGCGGAGGCGCCGCGGACCAGTTCGCCGGAAAAGACTCGTTTCTCGGTGATCAGCTGGGGGTCGTCGATGCGCGCCATCAGCATATCGATCGCCGCGTCGACCATCAGATTTGTAGGCTGGCGAATCGTGACGAGATCATAGCTTGCCCATTGTCCGGGCGCCGAGCCGTCGAAGCCCACAATCGAAATGTCTTCGGGTATCCGCAGGCCCAACGCATGACGGGCCTCGTCCATGCAGCCGATCGCGAGCATGTCGTTGGCGCAGATAATGGCATCGGGCCGCGCCGGGCCCGCCGCGAGTTTGCGCATCGCCTCGCGGCCGCCCTGATAGGTGAAGTCGGCAACGACGATTTCGACGGGTTTGACGCCGGCGTTTGCCAGCCGCTCCGCGGCGCTCGACACCCGCTGCCGACTGACCGGCGAATCCTCCGGACCGGATACGATGGCGATCCGGCGATGCCCCGCGGCGCAAAGCTCGTCGACCAGCCAGCGCTCCCCTTCGGACTGGTCGCAGGAAACACTGTTTACCGGCACCTCCTCATAGGCGCGATTGACGAAAACCAGGGGAATTTCGCGCTGCGACAGCATGTCGACGTGCCGCGGAGGCAGCGTGACAGCCGCGACGACGCCGGCGACGCGATACTGCCACAGCTGGTCGATTACATGATCTGCGTCGCTTTCGTGATCGAGTGTGAAGAGCAGGGTGTTGAGTCCGCGGGCGCTGAGCGACTGCCCCAGAATCGACGTGAATTCCGGATTGAAACCAAGGTTCGCGACGACCACTGCGACGAGACTCGACCGGCGCGTGATCAGGCTCCGGGCGATGGCATTGGGCTGGTAGCCGAGCTTGTTGACCGCCTTCAGTATCTTGGCGCGGGTCCGCGCCGAAACACTGGCTCCCGGCGTGAAGTATCGCGACACCGCCGACTGCGAGACGCCGGCTTCCCGTGCAACATCGTAAGATGTGACGGGCTTCGCCTTGTCCGTTCCTTCGCTCGCCGCCTGTGTCGATCTTCGCGCCATAATCGGGTGTCCGCCATTCTGTTGCCGTCCGGCAAAGCCGGCGCCCGCTTCTTATCTTCCTCTCACTGCGAAGCAAAACATCAATTGCCACGAAGCCGCTATTGTGTGCATTCGAATGCAGTGCTAATACGAAACTGTAACCGCGATCAGCGCGGTGGTCAGCAGCGGGGATGAGGTTTAATCATGAATGCGAAGAGCAGTGATGGTGTCAGCGCAGAAAGCCGACTGATCCGGTACGAGGATCTGGTGCCGTGCCAGCTCGCTTTCATCGACTGCAAACTGCCCGGATCGGACCGCAAGCTCAACTATTCGATCATCGGACCGGGCGTCACCCAGTCGGCTGAGCAGGTCGTCAACCTCGCCGAGCCGCATGGCTTCGCTCTGGGCGTCGCGGCGATGCCGCACGGCGTTACGAACAATCTCCACATGCACTACACCGCGGAGGTCTTTATGATCTATCGCGGGGAGTGGACGTTCCGTTGGGGGCCCGACGGCATGGACGGCGAAATCGTCGGCCGGGCCGGCGATACGCTTTCGATCCCCACCTGGATCTTTCGCGGCTTCACCAATACCGGGCCCGACGACAGCTGGATCTTCACCTTGCTGGGGCAGGATGAGTCGGGCGGCGTCGTCTGGCATCCGAGCATATTGGACAATGCGGCGGAGCACGGGCTTTATCTCACGCGCGACAATATGATGGTGGATACCGCGGCCGGTGCGCCCAAGCCTGCGGATGAAGACCTGATCGTTCCTCTGAGCGAAGCCGATATCGCGGCGATGCGGTCCTATACCCCCGAACAGATGCGTGCGCGAATGGTCGCGATCGACGAGCTCGTCTGGTCTGGCGCCGCCACCCTCGACCATGTCGTGCCCGGCCATGGATGCGAAATCGCGCCGGTGATTGGTCCGGGGATGTCCGAAGACCGCGACGCGGACGCCAAAATCCGCAACTCGCATGGGTTCAGCCTGGAATATATGCGTATCAAGCCCGGTCAGCAGGTCGGCCCCTTCCGGGTCGCTCCGAAACAGGTGCTCATCGTGCGCGAAGGCTCTCTCGAAGTCGTTCTTGGGCCGGAGGGAAGCGAAAACTGCGCAAGGGCCGAGCCCTGGTCGACATATTCGGTGCCGACAGATGCCTGGCGGACGTATCGATCGGTCGGCGACGTGCCGGTCCTGATGAGCGTGACGACCGCCGGTGACGCGCGTGCGATCATCGAGTGGGATGCCGATCTGGTCGAGCAGGCTCTCGCGGCCAACCTCGGGCGCGATCCGAACGGATATCTTGCGCCTGCCTCCTTGCTGCCGGAGAATTAGGGCAATGCGTGCGAACAGATTGCGCCAGCTCAAGGTCGAAGGACGTCCGATCGTCAATGCCTGGCTTTCGATCGGGTCGGCCTATGCGGCGGAATCGATCGCGCATCAGGGGTTCGATGCGGCAACGGTCGATTGCCAGCACGGCATGATCGGATTCGAAACCGCGATCGCTATGCTTCAGGCGATTTCCACCACCGATGCGATACCGCTGGTCCGTCCTTCAGCGCTCGTGCCGTCGGAAATCATGCGGTTCCTCGATGCGGGTGCCTATGGCGTGATATGCCCTATGATCTCGACCGCGGACGACGCGGCCCAGCTCGTTGCGGCCTGCCGTTATCCCCCGGTAGGATCCCGGTCCTTCGGTCCCGCGCGCGGTCTGTTGTACGGCGGGGCCGATTACCTCGACGGCGCCAATCGCGAACTGCTGGTGCTGGGGATGATCGAGACGCGCGAGGGGCTCGAAAATCTCGAGGAAATTCTCGCGGTTCCGGGCCTCGACGGAATTTACGTCGGACCGAACGATCTGTCGCTGGCGCTCGGCCATCGCCCGGAAAACGAAAGCAGCGTTCCCGAGGTTGCCGATGCGATCGAACTGGTGCGCCGCCGCACGGTCGAAACAGGCAAGATCGCAGGGATTTTCTGCTCCAACGGTACGGCGGCCGCAATGCGCGTCGCGCAGGGTTTCGATCTGGTCACGCCGGGCAACGACGCCGCGATGCTGCGCGCGGCCATGCGCGATGCCGTCAATGCCAGCCGGGCATGAGCGGAACCGCGCGCCCGCTGCTATGTTTGGGCGGGACGCTGTGCGATGCGCGGGTCTTTGCGCCGCTTCTGGCTGGCCTGGACCGCCCGGCCATCTTCTGGTCGCACAACGATCATGATCGCGTGGCGGCCGCGGCGACTGCCTTGTTACAAGCGGCGCCCGACGAATTTGTCGTGCTCGGTTTCTCGCTTGGCGGGTTCGTGGCGCTTGATGCGCTTCGCACGGCGCCCGACCGGGTGGCCGGCGTGATCCTTCTCTCTGGCAACGCCTTCCCCGACGACCAGGCCAATGCCGATGTTCGCCGGGCCGAGGTTGCAGCCGGTCGCGCTGAGGGCCTGCGCGTCTGGATGAAGGGTCGCAGGGCAGCTCTTGTGTCTTCCTCCTGTCCGGCGCCGGATGATCTTGTGAACCTTATCGCCGACATGGCCGAAGCGGCGGGGCACGACGTGCATGGCCGGCAGGCGGAGATGAACATCCATCGCCCCGATTTGCGCGGCGTGGTCAACGCATCCGGCCGACCGCTCCTCGCACTTGCCGGGATGGATGATCATGTCTGCCCGCGCGAACGCTATCTCGATCTGCAGCATGCCTCGAACGCCACGCTTAGTATGATCGCGGACGCCGGGCATTTTCTTCCGCTGGAAGCGCCCACGGCTTGTGCGGACGCGATCGAGACTTTTCTGAAAGAGCACGATCTATGATTCTGGGGTGCATTGCCGATGATTTCACAGGAGCGGGCGACCTGGCAAGCATCCTGACGGGTCAGGGGATGCGCACGAGCCTGCTGACGTCGGTCGCCGATATCGAAAGCGCGCGGGGCGATGCGGGTGTCGTTGCACTCAAAACCCGGTCGATCGCGCCCGCCGACGCGGTGCAGCAATCGATCGCGGCGCTGCGCGCGCTGCGCGCCGCGGGATGCGAGCAGTTCTACTTCAAATATTGCTCGACCTTCGACTCGACCGAAGAGGGCAACATCGGTCCAGTTGCGGAAGCGCTGCTTCGCGAGATCGGCGCCACGAAAGCTATCGTTTGCCCGGCCTTTCCCGCAAACGGCCGGACGGTGTATCAGGGGCATCTCTTCGTCGGCGATACGCTTCTGCACGAATCGAGCATGCGCAACCATCCGATCACGCCGATGACCGATAGCGACATCCGCCGTTGGCTTGGCCATCAATCCAGAGGCGCGGTTTCCCATATTCCCCACCGAATCGTGACGCAGGGGGTCGACCCCATCGCGCAGGCGCTCGCCGCCGCGCCCGACGGGCTCATCGTTTGTGATGCGGTTGCAGATGACGATCTTCGCGCGATCGGTCATGCGGCCAAGAATATGGCGTTGATCACGGGGGGGTCGGCGCTTGCGATCGGACTGCCCGAAAATTTTCGGGCGACCGGGCGGATAGCGGACGGAAAAACGGCTTTCGAAGCCCGGCCCGGGCCGGCGCTGGTCCTGGCCGGAAGCTGTTCGGCCGCGACAAATGCGCAGGTGGCGCGATACAGACAGGCCAGCCCCGCCTTTGCGATCGACGGCGCCGCCCTGCTGGCGGGCTATCCCGTTCTCGAATATGCTGATGCCTTCGCGCGCGAATATCAGGAGAAGGCCCCCTTGATCTATTCGACCATCACCCCCAATGCCGTGGCAAACAGTCGCGCCCAAGCGGACTTCGGGGCCGCTTCGGCAGCGATCGAGGAGCTGATGGCCGGGCTTGCGCTGCGCGCGAGGGAACGGGGCGTAACCCGACTGGTAGTCGCGGGCGGCGAAACGTCCGGCGCGGTTGTCGAGGCGTTAAGTCTCGGGGCGATGGCCGTCGGCCCCGATGTGGCTCCGGGCGTTCCGCTGCTGTCGGCCGGCGGCGTCGGCTTTGCCTTGAAGTCGGGCAATTTCGGTGACGAGGACTTTTTCGAGAAGGCGTTGAGGATGATGGAGGAAAATGCGTGAGCCTGGCGCGCGCCCGCGAGGAAATCTGCCATCTTGGCCGCTCGCTTTTCGATCGGGGATATACGCACGGAACCTCGGGCAACATCAGCGTCCTTCTCGACGATGGTCGGATGCTCGTTACGCCGACGAACTCCTCCCTTGGCGGTCTGGATCCGGCTGCGCTCACTCTTCTCGATCCCGCTGGGCGGATCTTGGAGGGCCTGGCGCCGACAAAGGAACTGCCACTGCACGGCGCGATGTATCGTTCGCGCGGTGCAGCGCGCGCTATCGTGCACCTGCATTCAACCCATTCGGTTGCTGCCTCGATGCTGCCCGGCCTCGATCCGACTGACGTATTTCCGCCGCTGACGGCTTATTATCTGATGAAGGTCGGGCGGACTGCATTGCTCCCCTATTTTCGACCGGGCGATCCCCTCGTGGCCGAGGCGATCGACGAACTGCAGGGGGCGTATTCTTCGATTCTTTTGGCGAACCATGGGCCTGTTGTCTCGGGCCTCTCGCTGGCCGAGGCAGCGGCGGCGATCGAAGAGCTTGAGCAGACGGCAAAACTCTATTTGCTCGTCGGGCATCGCGGAGCGCAATTGTTGAATTGCGAAGAAACTGAAGCGCTTCGGTGTAACTAGCTGATCAATGAACGCTGGCAGCAATGAATCCCCGGAGCAGTGGATTCGGCGACCGGTAGCCCGACGCTCAGGATCGCCACGCGCCGTTGCCGGAGAGCTCCGTAGGTAGCTTGCATGAGGGCCGTAAGCTGCGAGTTCGAACGTCGGCAAAGCCACTTTCGAATTCGCAAGCAGACGGTCCGTTACCGGCCACAAATGGCCAATTGTCCCTTGAGTGCTCTATATTCGATTTCGCTGCCATTCTCATAATCGGAGCGCATTTCATCGCCCCATTCATCACCGGCTTCGTCTAATACCCGCACTGTCCACACTCAATGAATCGCAGTTCCCCTGCGTCGCACAAATGCTGGAATCTGCTGATTTGCATGCTACGCAAGGTGCGGTCATGGTTCTGATCCTCCCGCAGCCTGCGGCCGTGAAGGAAGTCAGATGGAGAGAATGCCGGACCGAAGTCTGCTGCTATGATCGGCGGGCAAGGCGTTTGAGCCACTCGGGCGCCAGCGGAAACGCCTCGGCAAAGTCAATCGGCTTCCCGTCGGCGCCGAGACATAGCGGATAGATGGGTCCGCCAGCGCAACTCGATCCCGCGCGGAGGCCCGCAGGCTCGACAGTTCGCGTGCCTTCACCTGCGGTCGGGAACGGGGTGCAAGGATTGCGGGAGGTTTCGCCGGACCCCTCCATCATTTGCCGACCTTGGCGCCAGACTTGATCATGTCGAGAGCGACATCGACGATCATGTCTTCCTGTCCGCCAACCATCTTGCGCCGCCCCAGTTCGACGAGGATCGCGCGCGTGTCGAGCCCATGATCGGCCGCGGCTTTCTCGGCGTGGCGGAGAAAGCTGGAGTAGACGCCCGCATAGCCGAGCGTTAATGTCTCGCGGTCGACGCGAACGGGACGGTCCTGCAGCGGGCGCACCAGTTCTTCCGCGGCGTCCATCAATGCGTACAGTTCGCAGCCATGGTTCCAGCCATGCACATCGGCGGCGGCAATGAAGACTTCGAGCGGGGCGTTTCCCGCCCCGGCGCCCATCCCCGCAAGACTGGCGTCGATGCGCACCGCGCCATTCTGCACTGCGACGATGCTGTTCGCGACGCCGAGGCTGAGGTTGTGGTGCGCGTGGACCCCGCGCTCGGTCTCGGGCTTGAGGACGCGGTCATAGGCCTGCAGCCGCGCGGCATATTGGTCCATCGTCATCGCGCCGCCGCTGTCGGTGACATAGACGCAGTGCGCACCATAGCTTTCCATGAGCAGCGCCTGCTGCGCGAGCGCGTCGGGCTCCGACATATGGCTCATCATCAGGAACCCCGAGACATCCATGCCGATGCTGCGCGCATATTCGATATGCTGCTTCGCGACATCGGCCTCGGTGCAATGCGTCGCGATGCGGACCGAGCGCACGCCCATCTCATAGGCGTGCTTGAGGTCGTGGATCGTCCCGATGCCGGGGAGCAGCAGCGTCGTGAGCACACTATGCTCGAGCACCTCGGCGACCGCGCCGATCCAGTCCCAGTCGGTGTGGGCACCGAAGCCGTAGTTGAAGCTCGATCCCTGCAGCCCGTCGCCATGCGCGACCTCGATCGCGTCGACCTTTGCGGCATCGAGTGCCCTGGCGATCGCCTTCACATGGTCGAGGCCATATTGATGGCGGACAGCGTGCATCCCGTCGCGGAGGGTGACGTCCTGGATATAGAGCTTGGTCGTGGTCGGGTCGAAGGTCATGCCGCGATCTCCTGGTTCATGCGCAGCGCGATCTTTTCGGCGGTCTTCAGCGCCGCTGAGGTCATGATGTCGAGGTTGCCCGCGTACGCCGGCAGATAATGCGCCGCTCCCTCGACCTCGAGGAACACCGTCACTTTGAGGCCGGTGAAGCTGCCACCCATTTCGGGGATGCGCAGCGGCGCGTTGCCGCCGATGCTCTCGAACTGCACGGCCTGCTTGAGGCGATAGCCGGGGACATAGGTCTGCACTTCGGCGACCATGTCCTCGACGCTCTTCGCGATCGCTGTGCGGTCGCCGTCGTCGCAGAGGCAGTAGACGGTGTCGCGCATGATCAGCGGCGGCTCCGCAGGGTTGAGGACGATGATCGCCTTGCCGCGGGTGGCGCCGCCGACCTCCACGATCGCCTGGCTGGTCGTCTCTGTAAACTCGTCGATGTTGGCGCGCGTGCCCGGCCCGGCGCTCTTCGAGGCGATCGACGCGACGATCTCGCCATAATGGACCTTGGCGACGCGGTTCACCGCCGCAACGATCGGGATCGTCGCCTGCCCGCCGCAGGTTACCATATTGACGTTGGCGGCATCGAGGTTGGCGTCGCCGTTGACCGGCGGGATCGTGTAGGGACCGATCGCCGCCGGGGTCAGGTCGACGACGCGCTTGCCATGACCGATCAGCACCTCGCTATGCCGCTTGTGCGCGCCCGCCGAGGTCGCATCGAAGACGATGGCGATGTCGGCAAAGCCCGGCAATGCGACGAGCCCGTCGAGCCCGCCCGCGGTGATCGGCACGCCCAGTCGCTCGGCGCGCTTCAGCCCGTCGCTCTCGGGATCGATGCCGACGAACGCGCCCATCTCCAGCACCTCCGACAGCCGAATGATCTTGATCATCAGGTCGGTGCCGATGTTGCCCGACCCGATGATCGCTACTTTGGTCTTGCTCATGCGACGGCTCCATAGGTGAAGCTGCAGGTGCCGATGCCGGCGATGCGGGCTTCGACATGGTCGCCTGGGGTCAGCGCGACCATCGGTCCGAGCGCGCCCGCAAGCAGGATATCGCCGGCCTTCAGAGGCTCGCCGCGCGCGGCGAGCGTCTGCGCGAGCCAGGCCGCGGCGTTGAGCGGATTGCCGAGCGCCGCTGCGCCGACGCCGGTGGAGGCCGTCTTGCCGCCAACGTCCATCTCCATCGCCGCGCCTTCCAGATCGAGGCCCGCGAGCGGCAGGCCCGCGTCCGCCAGCACAAAAAAGGCCGACGAGCCATTGTCGGCAACGGTATCGGCAAAGCTGATCTTCCAGTCGGCGATGCGGCTATCGACGATCTCGATCGCGGTGTGCACGCTCGCAACCGCTGCGGCGACCTGTTCCATGCTGGTGTTGGCGTCGGGTAAGTCGGCACCCAGAATGAACGCAATCTCGGCTTCCGCTTTTGGCTGGATCGTTCGCGCCGGATCGAGCCGTCCGCCGTCCGCGACACGCATGTCGTCAAAGAGCACACCGAAATCGGGCTGGTCGACCCCAAGCTGCGCCTGCACCGCCTTCGCCGTCAGCCCGGCCTTGCGGCCGACGATGCGGCGGCCAGCCGCCTCCCAGAAGCGCGTGTTGATCGTCTGCACCGCATAGGCGCCGTCCGCGTCCGTCGGCTCGAGCCAGGAGCGAAGGGGTGCAACGGCGCCGCCCGAATAGGCGTCGCGCAGCAACAGGGCGACTTCGTCATACGAACTTTGCGTCATCTGTCTCTCAAATCCCTTGATCGATTATTATACCCGTTGTTCCATCCGCTGTGCGCTGGCGCCGATGCTAGAGGCGGTCTTGCCAGCGATGCGCCGGTTCATGCGTCCTCTGCCTTCAATTCCTCGAGCGCTTCGGCAACGAGCGGCAGGAGCTTGCGCGCGTCCGTTGTCGATCCCGCTTCCGCGAAGCCGAAAATCGGCGCGTCGAGGTCGGAGTTGACCGCCAATATGCGCGCCCGGGCGCCCACGCCTGCAAGATGCTGCGGCGTGCCCGACATGCCGGCGGCGAAATAGATGACCGGGCTGACGAATTTTCCCGATTGTCCGACCTGCTGCGAAACCGGCGCCAGGCCCAGATCGACGGCTGGCAGGCTGGCCGACACGGCTGCCCCCAGCGCCTTGGCTATCCGGCCGAGCTGCGCAAAGCCCTCGGCGTCGAGACCGCGGCCCCCGCCGATGACGATTTGTGCGCCCTCCAGATTGACACTTTGATCGGCGAGAGGCGTTCGCTCGACAGCCGCGTCGTCCGGCTGCCCGATCGACAATGTGCCGTCCAGGCCTTCGAGATCGTTCGCGGTCGCCACGGCGAGGCTCGGCGCCACCGCCAGGCTCAAGGTCAGGCGTCCGCCATGGGTGCTCCGGGTGACGACCAGCTCTCCGCCTTCGCGCCGCACGTTCGTAATCCGTCCCAGCACGGCTGCGCCATGGTGTGCCGCGAACGCGCCGGCAAGCGCCTCGCCCGGTTCGTCGGCCGGAAAAACCAACAGCAACGGTCGGGGTTCTTCGACCAATGGGGTCGGTCGCGGACCGCCGCAAGTTACCGACATGATGCGCCACTCGCTCATGCCCGGGCCTCCCACAGGCGCACCGCCAGCGCCCGTGCCTGCGCTTCGGGCGAGCCGGGGAGCATCTCGCAATCGGTCTTCGCGCGCCCCGAACCGAGCGGAAGGAGACTCTTGAACACAAGGGCGGCCGTTGCCGACGGCTCGGCGACAGTCTCGCCGATGGCCGCCTGGCGGGCCTGCATCACATTCTTCATCAAGGGCTTGCGCAGGCGCGTACGACGATCGTTCGTCGCGCTGACCAGCGCGGTCCCGTCAAGGACAAGTGTTTCGCGGCAGATGCGGGTTTCGCGCATCACCAGGACCGCCTCCGCGGCTTCGATCGTTTGTGCCCGACCGAAAAAGGGCACTTCGAGCAGGCCGGCGAGCAGGGCCGGAAGCAGTCCGTCGTCGAAATCGCCGAACTCGCGGCCCATCAATATCAGGTCGGCGCCCTCCGCCATCGGGGCGAGCCCGCGCGCCATTGCGGCCTGATCCCACGGACGGTCGAGCGCGACGGTGCCGACATCGCCGATGTTCAAGGCGGCGACCGTTCGCGCGATCTTGGTCCCGGCGGCGCCGCCGCCGATCCTGACCGCGATATGGGCTTGGGGGCGCGCATCGCGGACGCGTAGCGCCATTTCCAGCGCGGCCTCGTCGAACGGGCTCATGATGCGATGCTCGGGCGAATTGCCATGGCCCGTCGCAATCTCGGGTGTCACCGGCCATTTCGGATCGAGGACGCCCGCAAGGAAGACGATGATCTTCATGCCCGGCCCGCCTCCGTCCCGGCGATGCGGCCGAAGACGATCGCCTTGCCCAGCGCCGATCCCGTCATATAGGCCGCACCGTGGAAACCGCCGGTCACTTCGCCGGCGGCGAACAGCCCCGCGATCGGTCCACCGTCGGTCCGAAGAACCCGAGCTTGCGGATCGATCCGCAGTCCGCAATAGGTGCCGAACACCACCGCAGTCGACGGATAGGCATAGAAGGGCGCCGTCTCGATCCGGCGCAGCCGCCCGTGCTTGTGTACCAGATGCGTCCGCCCGAAGTCGGGATCATGCCCCGCGTCCACGGCGGCATTATAGCGTTCGACCGTCGCCGCGAGGTCGTCGGGATCGATCTCGATCTGCGCCGCGAGTTCGCGAAGGCTGGCGCCGACATAGAACAGGCCTTCCTCAAGCCTCCGCCCGAAGTCCAGAATCCGCACCCGGTCATCGCCCGTGTCGAAGATGCCCTGATCCATGATCTGGTAGGCAGTGTGCCAGGGCTGCGCCATGACCGCATCGCCGAGCAGCTTGTAGGAAATGCTTTCGTCCACGAAGCGCCGGCCGTCCTGGTTGACCGCAATCGCACCCTTGTAAACCGCCTGGAGGCTGTGATCGTTGGTTTCGTCGGTCGGATGCTTGCCGAAGGTGCCCTTGACATAGTCCATGTCGCGCAGGTCGGCGCCCAGCTCCAATCCCATCTGCAAGCCGTCGCCCTGCGACCCCGCGCCTGCGACGAACACAGCCTTGGCATAGTGCGGTGCATATCGCTCGAGAAGTTCAGCGTTCTTCGCAAAGCCTCCGCTCGCCAGCACGACGCCACGATCGGCTCGCTCGATGCTGCCGTCGGCCAGCCTGACCCCTGCGACGCGGCCTGCGGTGTCGGTTTCGAGCGCCGCCACCGGCCGATCTGCCTGATAGGTCAACCGTTCGGTTCGTTCCGCCGCGGCCTTCAGCGTGCGCACGGCATCCGCCGGGTCGACCGTGTGAACGCGGGGGACCGACTGACCCGATGCGGTCTCGATCACCGGGCTGAAGCGGACGCCGATATCGCGCAGCCAGTCGCAGGTCGCCAGCTGCGCGTCGCAATAGGTGCGGACGAGCGCCGGATCATTCTGCTCCTGACCGACGTCCATGAGGTCGCGAAAAAGCAGGTCCGGGCTGTCCGACACGCCTTGGGTGTGCTGCAGGTCGGTCCCCGCAAAGGCGAGACACCCGCCGCTCATCGCCGACGAGCCGCCCGAATCGGGGAGCTTCTCGAACAGCTTGACGCTGGCGCCGGCCTGCGTCGCGGCTAGGGCGGCGGACCAGCCCGCGGCGCCGCCACCGATCACGATCACGTCGGTCATTGCGGGCGCAGTCCATAGAATTCGAGGACTTCGTCACGACGCGCCGGGTCGACGGTGGCGCCGAAATAGCCGCCAGCATCTTCCGGCAGTCCGGCCCGCCTGGTGAGCACTGCCGCTTCGGCCGTGCGCACCCAGGCGCCGAGCGAATCGATGACGGGGACGCCGTCGACGTCCTGCACGCCATTCATCGCCAGCAGCACGTTGAGCGGAGCCTCGCCCGGAACGATCGCTTCGGCGCCGCGCGCGATCAACCCGCGCGCCGCCTCGCGGAAGCGGTCGATCAGCGGCTCCGGCTGCCCGAAGCCCGCCAGCACGTCCGTGAAGCGGAAGCCGACGTCCTGCGCGCCGACCAGACGGCAGCCCAATCCATGCCGCCGGACATTGCAGCGGTAGAGCTCGGCCAGCTCGGGAATGAATACGAGCGCGCCGAACTTGCGTCCGTCATCGACCGCCGCGCGCGCCGCGCATTCTCCGTAGCCGACCACCGGAATGTTCACGAGCGTGCGGATCTCGTGGAGTCCGGGTTCGGGCAGGGTGCTGAGCGCGAAGGCGTCATAGCCTTCGCGTTCCGCTCGCAGCGCACCCTGCATGAACTGGATCGAGTGAAGATACTGAAACCCTGCATGCTTGATATCGTCGCCCGGATAGTTGGAGCGATAGGTGCCCTCGCGCATCCCGTGCATGTCGATGACCGTGTCGGGTCTCGCCACGCGGCGGAAATGCTCCTTCAGCGCGTCGTCATAGGCAGCGAGATCGCTGAGGACGGTGAAGCTTTGATGCCAGATACGGATGGTCACGGATCACCCCTGCTTCGGCTTTTCGTACATCAGGGGCGGGAGGTCGCCGCTGAGCAGATATCCCCCAAGTGCGCCCGCATTATTGTCGGCATCCTGGGTGATGTGGTTGGCGGCGGCGAGGGTGTCGCGCAGATAGCGCTGGATCGGGTTAGACTTGAAAAGGCCGCGCGCGCCGGTGCACTTGTAGAGCGTCAGCACCGCTTCCTCGCATTCGCGGCCGATCCGGGCCATGTCGAGCATGTAATGAATCCGGTCTTCCGTGCTGACGAGTTCGCGGCGTTCGACGATCGCGGTGCATTCGGCCATCATGTGCTCGAGGCGCGCGCGCGAGGAGCGAACCTTGGCGACGGCGTTGGCGAGCCGATCCTTGACATAGGGGCTGAGCCGGGTGGCCGCGCCGCTGCCATTGTCCGTGCGGACCTGCATCTGTTCGATGAAGACGTCGATCGCGCCTTGAGCAAAGCCGAGGATCACTGCGGACACCGACGAATAGAAGATCATCGAGAAGGGAAACAGATAGTTCGATGCGCGTTCATCGACCTTGTAATCGATCATCGAGTGGGCGCGATGCTCGGGGATGAAGGCGTCCTTGATGATCACGCTCTTCGACCCGGTGCCGGCAAGACCGAAGGTGAACCAGTCGTCGATGACCTCATAATCCTCGCGCTTCACCAGAAGCGCATAGCGATCGACGGGAATTCCATGCGCATTCTTCTCCAGCGCGCCGATGAAGGCCCATTTGCCGTGGTCGCTGCCGCTCGACGTCGGCCATTTGCCGCGCAGGCGCCAGCCGCCCTCGACTTTGGTGAGTTCGCCGGTCGGGGCATAGGAGGAGGCGATGATCGTCTCATCGTCATCGCCCCAGACGTCCTCGGCGGCGCGCGGGTCCATGATCCCGAACTCCCAGTTGTGGACGCCGAGGATCATCATGTTCCACGCACTCGCGCAGCAGCCGCGGCCCAGTTCGCCAAGCACGCGCATGAACACCACCGGGTTCATCTCCCATCCGCCGTGCGTCTTCGGCTGAAGGATGCGGAAGAACCCGGCTTCGCGGAACATGTCGACGACGTCGTCGGGCACCTTGCGCGCCGCTTCGATCTCGTCGGCGCGGGCGCGAAGGGCGGGAACCATCGCGCGGGCGCGGGCCACCAGTTCGTCGCTGGTGGGGATTTCAGTCGTTGTCGCTTCAAGGACGGCAATGCTCATGGCCGATTTTCCTCTCCTGTTTATGTTCAATTGTCCGGGCGTTCGCAGAGGAAGGCCCCGTCGAAATAGATCAGCGGGTCGCCGCCGGGCTCGCGGAGGAGCACTCCGAGGACTTCGCAGATGATGATGTCGTGCGTGCTCGCCTCGACGACCTCGCTGACGAGGCAGTCAAAGCTGACCAGCGCGCTCGCGAGGAGCGGGGCTCCCGAAGTCGCGGTCAGCCAGACCCCGCTCGCGAATTTCTCTTCGGGCGGCACGCCGCCGGAAAAATGCTTCGCGAGCGGAAGTGCGTCGGACCCCAGCACATTGACGCCCAGAACGCGGGACTGGGAAATAATCCCGTGTGCCCAGGTCGACCGGTTGACGCAGACGAGCAGCCTTGCGGGATCGGCCGTCACCGAGGCAACAGCGGTCGCCGTCATGCCGGTCCAGCCTTCGCGGCCCTGGCCCGGTGCCACCGAGGTGATAATCGTGCACGCGCCGGCCAGCCGGCGCATTCCCTGACGAAACAGGTCGGGCGCCTGGGCGACTGTCGGCAACCGTGCAGGCGCCGGTTCGGGCTGCAGCGCTGGCGCGGTCGCCATGACTCAGTCCACCATCTGCATGTTGCGCGCATGACCCCAATCCGACATCACGTCGTAGATTTGCGGTTCCCAAGTCGCCTCGTCGATCACGACGCATCCGAAGCCGAGTTCGAGTCCGAAGCCCGAAGGCGTGCGCATGTAGAAGCTGAACGCCTGGTCATTGGGGTGGTGGCCCAATTCGAGCACGATCGGAATGCCGGCTTTCTTCGCGCGCTCGAACGCGAGCCCGACATCGTTCATGTCGCGATATTCGAACATGATGTGATTGAGACGCTTGGGCGAGGGAAAGGCGCCGGTCGCGAGCGAATGATGCCGGCCCGTCGCAGTATGAAAGAAGGTCGCGTCGGCGTAGACGCCTGGCGCCATTTCCTGCCGGATGCGGTCGCTGTAGCGCAGCCCCAATACATCGCGGTACCAGTTGACGCTCTCGTCATAATTTTTCGCGACCGGCAGGATGTGCCCGATACCCAGATCGTCGATCAGAAATCCCGGACCGCGCAGGATCGGCGAAAGACCGCCGCCGTCGGGGATCTGGCCGGTTCGGCCAATGAAGAATTCGTGGGTGAAACCCAGGGGATCGGCCACGCTGAAGAGCCGTGAGACCGACCGGGCAGCGGCCAGCTCGGCGCTTTCTTCCTGAACCTCCGCACCGCGGCTGCGCAGCGCGGCGACATAGTCTTCGAGCGATGCTTCGGTGCCGAGATCCCAACCGGCGTGGGAGAGGTCGTCGTCGGCACCTTGCTCGACCAGCACGCGCCAAGGATGGTCGTCCAGCCGGATGCCGAGGCTGCCGCCGCTCCTGTCGGAGACTCCGGCTCCCACGATATCGGTCGCGAAGGTCCGCCACGCGGCCAGATCGCTGGCACCAATCACGACATAGGCAAGGTTTTGCAGCTCAGCCATCGATCTCTCCCGTCGGCGCGGTTGATCCGCTTCCGTGTCGATATGGCTTAATGCTGGTCTCATATTGTAAAAAACGATATATTTGGATACTCACTATCATCTTTGGTGATTAGGGGGAAAATATGCAGCTGCGCGATTTCGACGTGAACCTGCTCGTGACGATGGAAGCGGTGTGGACCACGCGAAACGTGTCGAACGCCGCGCGGACGCTCAATCTCGCGCAATCGACGATCAGCGCCGCGCTCAATCGGCTGCGGCAGTCGCTTGACGACGAACTGTTCACCTGGTCGGGCACCGAAATGGTCCCGACGCCGCTCGTCGAGCAGATCATGCCCGACGTGACGCAGCTCCTCAACGGCGTGCGGACGGTGCTCACCAAATCGCGCGGCCAGGTCGATACCGTCGAACGGCGGCTGGTAGTGGCAACCGCGGACTATGTCGTCGCGCTCATTGGGGGGGCGTTGTTGAACCGGGCGGCCGCAGAGGCTCCGCAGCTCTCGTTCGACTTCGTCGAGATGCGCCCGCAGTTCATCAACCGCGCGACGCGCCCCGACATCGACATGTTCATCTTCCCCGCCAATGCGCTCCGGACGACCGGCATGGAGCGCGTTCCGCTATACGAAGACAGCTATGTGTGCATCGGCGCCGAGGATAATGCGGCCCTGCATCCCGACATGTCGGCCGATGATTTTCTCGCGCTTCGTCACATCGGCTATTCGGCGATGCCCCGGGTTGCCTTCAATCATGAAATGATGCTTTGGGACGATCTCGGCAAATCGACCAATCTTCATCTCACCATGGGCAACTATCTCATCTTCGCGCGCATCGTCGCGGCCAGCGATGCCGTGGCGATCCTCCCCAAGCGCCTTGCGACGACCCTGACGGGTGAGTGGAAACTGAAATGGATCGAGCCGCCGCTGCCGACCCCGGCGATCGAAATCTGCGCCATGTGGCGTCCCGACCAGGGGAAGGACGTCGCTTTGGCGTGGCTGCGCGATACGCTGATCGACATCACGGCCGGCTAGCCCGCGGCCGCGTTCGCGCCGGCGATCCGGCCGAACACCGATCCGCTCGTCAGTCCGGCCCCGCCGGGATAGCGGTCATAATATAGTCCGCCGACGAGTTCGCCGGCCGCGAACAGCCCGGCGATCGCTTCGCCTTCTTCATTCTGCACCCGGGCGTCGGTGTCGATGGCGAGCCCGCCATAGGTGAGGGTGATACCGCAGGTCACCTGATAGGCCACAAAGGGCGGCTGGGTGATCGCGCGAGCCCAATTGCTTTTGGGAATGTCCAGCTGCTTCGTCGCACGGCCGTCCTTGACGGCGGGATTGAACGGCACCGCTTCATCGACGGCGGCGTTGAACGTGGCGACCGTTTCGAGGAATGACGGCATATCGATGCCTTCCAGCTTTGCCGCCAGTCCCTCGAGCGTGTCCGCTTCCACTCGCGCGGCGCGGGGTGTGCGATACTCGTCCGGCAACAGCGTGGCCGCTTGTGCGTCGAAAATCTGCCAGCCCGTGCCGCCGGGTTGCCGCAGGATCGCCGCGCCCATTTTCGAATAGGTGTAATTGCGAAAGTCCGATCCCTCGTCGAAAAAGCGCCTGCCGTCGCGATTCACGACGATACCCAGCGTAAAGTAATTTTTCTGCTGGTTCAGGATCGCGATGTTGCCGAAATCATCAGCTCCGGCGTCGAAGAACACGCTGTGACAGCCCGACCAGTTGCCGTGCGATCGGGCGCCGAGATCGAGCGCGGCGCGGATCACATTCCCGGTGTTGTAGCGCGAGCCTCGCACCTTCGCCAAATCCCATCCTTGTCCGAGATAGCGCACCCGGCATTCGGTGCTGGCATGGAATCCACCAGCCGCGAGAATCACGGCATCGGCGGTCCGCTCGCCGCCATTGACAACGACGCCCTCCACCCGTCGGCGATCCCCGAGCAGGCTTTCGACCTTGCTGTCGTAGATAATCTCGACGCCGAGCGCTTCCGCGCGCCGGAAGAGGGCGTCGACCAGGCCGACCCCGCCGCCGGCGGTTTCGATCGTCAGGCCGCCCCAGAATATGTTCCGACCGTCCACCTTGAACGACTGGCGGCCAAAGGCCGGCAGGAACCGGACGCCATGACCTTGCATCCACATCAGGGTCGGCAGACTCTGGTCGACGAGAATTTCGAGCAGCGCCGGATCGGCCCGGAAGCCGCTGAGCTCGCACAGGTCGAGGAAATATGTCTCGGCGTCGTAGCGTCCGAAGTCGCTCGATCGACGTTCGTCTTCGGTCAGGTCGGGAACGAGACGCGCGATATCGTCGACGCCGTCATACACCGTCCGGAAACAGCCGCCGGTGAATGCGGAATTGCCTCCGCGCGCCTCGCGCGGCGCGCGCTCGAGCATCGTAACATGCGCACCGGCCTCCGCTGCGGCGATCGCCGCGCACAACGCCGCATTGCCTGCACCCGCTACCAGAATGTTTCGCATGACATTTTCCTTATCATCAATGGCAATAGTGACTATCGAAACTTATCACTAACATTGATGATGGAGGCGACTTATTGCCGTCGTCAACAACAAATTCGGCGCCGCTGAAACGGACGCCGCTTTCGGGAGAGAGGGAATGACGTTCGCTCGGAATGCAGCCGCCGTGTCCACGCTTGCGGTCAGCCTGTTCTTGGTTTCCGCCAACGCGTCGGCGCAGGAAGCCGGCAGTTCGGACGATAGCGATATCGTCGTCACGGCCACCAAGAGGGCAGAGTCGATCAACGACGTCCCGATGTCGATCAGCGCGGCGTCGGGCGACGACCTCGCCGCTGCGGGCATCCGGAGCGCCGACGATCTTGGCAAGATCGTGCCGGGGTTCACCTTCACGCGGTCGGCGTACAGCACCCCCGTCTACTCGCTTCGCGGCGTTGGCTTCTACAATTACGATATTGCCTCGACCCCGACCGTAACGGTCTATCAGGACGAGGCTCCGCTTCCCTTCTCGTCGATGACCCGGAGCGCGGCCTTCGCCCTTGAGCGGGTTGAAGTCCTCAAGGGGCCGCAGGGACTGTTGTTCGGATCAAATTCCACCGGCGGCGCGGTAAACTATATCGCCGCGCGTCCGACTCGCGATTTTGCGGCGGGCTTCGATGCCGGCTATGGTCGGTTCGACGCATGGGAACTGGGCGGCTTCGTGTCCGGACCGCTTGGCGACAATGTCGGCGTACGCGTCGCGGCGCGACATGAAGGGTCGGGCGAGTGGCAGCGCAGCGCGACGCGCCCGAACGACCGCAACGGCAAGCGTGATTTCACGCAGCTGCGCGGCCTGGTCGACGTCACGGGCGGCGAGCGGCTCACCGTAAAGCTCGGATTCAACGCCTTCTGGGACAAGTCCGACGTCCAGGCGGCGCAACTGATCCAGATCAACCCGCTGATTCCGCCGTTCGTCAATCCGCTGCTGACCGCGCAGCCGATCGTCGCGAAGGATGCGCGGGTCGGCGACTGGACGGCCGGTACCAACCCGAAGCGCGACGACCGGCAATGGCAGATGACCGGGCGCATCGATTATGAACTGACCGATGCGATCAGCCTGACGACGCTGACGTCCTATTCGGATTATCGTCAGCGCGACGTCGTCGATCCCGACGGGACCGCGCTGGTCATCGCCGACACGGTCGACGTAGGCAAGATCAAGGCATTCTTTCAGGAAGTGCGGCTCTCCGGCGAGTTCGGCAGCGGTAGTCGCTGGATCGTCGGGGCGAACTACGAGAACAACAAGGTGCGCGAGGTCCAGACGCTCCGCAGCACCGAGGCCTCGGGCTTTGCGCCTTTCGCCATCTTTTTCGGCCTGCCGGTCCCCGACGACATCGACCTGACGTCCGACCAGAAATTCAAGAATTACTCGGCATTCGCGAATCTGGATCTCGCGCTCGGCGACAGGATTACGCTGCACGGCGGGCTTCGCTACACCGATACGACCGACAATTATACCGGATGCACCGGTAATTCGGCCAACGGCAGCCTCGCAATCGGACTCGGCATCCTCACGCAGGGCAATCCGAATGCCCTTGGTCCCGACCCCCAGTGCACGCAGCTCGACCTCAATCTGCAGCCCACAGCCACGCGGACGAAACTGTCGGAGAATAATATCTCGTGGCGTGTCGGCGCCGACTTCAAGCCGAACCGGGATGTGCTGATCTACGGCAACATCAGCCGCGGATACAAGATAGGCGCTTTCCCCCTGATCCCCGCCAGTTCGGTCACCCAATATACACCGGTGAAGCAGGAAAGCCTGACGGCTTTCGAGGCAGGGTTCAAATGGTCGCTCGCCGATCGCAAGGTCCAGCTGAACGGCGCCGCCTTCCACTATGATTACCGCGACAAGCAGACGCTGGGCAGCGTTATCCTCACCCCGGATATTTTCGGCCCGCTCAATCTTCTCGTCAATATTCCGAAGTCGAAGGTTACGGGCTTCGAGCTGCAGGCCGTCGTGCGTCCCGCCGACGGATTTACCCTCAATGGCGGCGTCACCTATGTCGACAGCGAGATCGGGGATTTCACCAATTTCGATCCCTATGGGACGGTCCGCAACTTCAAGGGCGAGGCCTTCCCGAACACGCCCAAATGGCAATGGTCGGTGGCAGCGGACTATGAGGTTCCGGTCTCCGGCAGCGCGAAGGCGTTTTTCGGCGCGAACCTCAACGGGCGCAGCGCCGCAAATGCGGCGCTCGGAGAAAACGCGATCCTGCGCATCGACGGCTATACATTGCTCGATCTGCGCGCCGGATTCGGCTCGGCCGACGATCGTTGGAAGGTCAGTGTCTGGGGCCGAAACGTCACCGACAAATATTACTGGACCAACGCCTACAAGATTGCCGACGTGTCTGCCCGGTTCGCCGGCATGCCCGCGACATATGGTGCCACTTTCGCCTTCCGTTACTGACCTACCGGAGCGTCGGCACCTTATCGCCGCCCGGCACAAGCGGGCGGTTCCATCTTCCATCAATATCGGAGTTGTCAGAATGAAATCCGCGTTGCTGTTGCTCGATCTCCAGAATGAAATGGTCGATCCGAATGGAAAGGTCGGTGCGCACGGGCTTGCGAAGATCGTCGAGGATCGCGGCGTTCTGAAGAACGCCCGGCGCTGCCTCGAAGCTGCGCGCTCGGCGGGCATGGCCGTGGTCCACGTCCGCCTCGGGTTCCGCCCCGACTATGCCGATTGCCTCAGCGTCGCTGCGCGGATCGGCGGACTGAAGTCCAATCGCGCGGCGATCGTGGGCGAGTTCGGAACCGAGTTTCACCCCGACGTTGCACCGCTCGCGGACGAGCTCGTGATCACCAAGCAGTGCGTCAATCCGTTCTTCAACACGGGGCTGATGACCTGGCTCATGCAGAACGGGATCAAGCGCCTCTATCTCGGCGGGGTCGCTACGCATCTGGTCGTTGAAAGCACTGCGCGCTTCGCCGATGACGCGGGCTTCGCGCCCGTCGTCATCGAGGACGTCTGTGCGGCGCCGAACCCCGCGCTGCACGACCATTTCATCACGATGATCGCGCCTGCGATCGGTACCGTCGGCGACACCGAAGGCTTCGTCGCCGCGGCGGCCGAGGGCTGACTTCATGTCGCTTCGGGAAATCATTTCGCGCAGGGAAGCGGTTCTGGCCCCCGGCGCGGCGAATGCCCTGTTCGCACGGATTATCGAGGATCTGGCGTTCGAATGCGTCTATGTGACCGGTGCGGGCATCGCGAATATGGCGCTCGGCGCGCCAGATATCGGTCTCACGTCGCTCGATGACGTCGCTCAAACCGTATCGCGCATCGCCGATGCCGTGGCACTGCCGTTGATCGTCGACGCCGACACGGGCTTCGGCAACGCCGTCAATACGTGGCGCACGATGAAGGTGCTCGAACGATCGGGCGCGGCCGCGATCCAGCTGGAGGACCAGGCGTTTCCCAAGCGCTGCGGCCATTTCAGCGGCAAGGGCGTGATCGCGCTCCAGGAGATGCTGCCCAAGATTCGAGCCGCGGCCGATGCGCGAACGCGCGATACGCTGATCATTGCTCGAACCGATGCGCTGGCGGTTGACGGCATCGACGCCGCGATCGAGCGCGCCGAGGCGTTCATCGAAGCCGGTGCCGACATGACCTTCGTCGAGGCGCCGCGCGACGCCGCGCAGATGCGCCGGATCGGAGCGCTCGGCGTGCCGCAGGTCGCCAACATCGTCCATGGCGGCAAAACCCCGCCGCTGCCCCAGGCCGAGCTGGCGGACATGGGGTTCGGCATCGTTCTGTACGCCAATGCCGCGCTCCAGGCAGCCGTGCGGGCGTCCGCAGACGTACTGGCTTCTCTCCGCGATACCGGATCGCTCGACGCCGTCCACGATCGGCTCGCATCGTTCGAGGAGCGCCAGCGATCGGTCGCCAAACCACGTTGGGACGCGCTCGAGCAGCGCTTCAAGGGGGAATAGCAACATGCACGTGGTCGTCGTCGGTAGCGGTATTGCCGGGCTAAGCGCTGCTCTCAGTGCTGCCCAGCTCGGCGCGCAGGTTACGGTTGTCGAGCGCGCGGCCGAAGGCGAGCATGGCGGCAACACGCGCTACACCGAGGCGTATCTCCGCATGAAGTCGATGGACGAGGTCGCCGACGACTTCATCGATCATTTCATGGCAAATGCGGGCGGGTATACCGACCCCTCCATCGAGCAGGAAATGGTTCGCGACTATGAAGATTGGTCGGCCCTTGCAAAGAGCCAGTCGAGCGTCGACCCCGAACTGCTGAGCGCTTTTGCCACGCAAGCCGGCCCGACGCTGCGGTGGCTCGAATCCGCCGGCCTCCGGTTCGATTTTCTTCCGACTGCCTTCATCACGACGACGACCACCCGATTGCTGCCCGTGGGCGGGGGGCTCACGATGGTGGAGACGCTCACCCGGGCGTGCAAGGACAGCGGCGTCAATTTCCGCTTCGAGACCAGCGCGCGCTCGCTGCTGCATGACGAGAGGCGCGTGCAGGGGCTCCGCACGAGTGCCGGACCCCTAGAGGCGGATGCCGTCATCCTCGCGTGCGGCGGATTCGAGGGCAATCCCGAAATGCTCGCGCGCTATCTCGGGCCATCGGCCGTCAATCTGCGACCGGTCGCCCGGGGCGGACATTATAACAAGGGCGAGGGAATCCGCATGGCGCTCGAAATCGGCGCGGCACCCAATGGCGATTTTGGATCCTATCATGCCGAGCCGATCGACCCGCGCTCGGGCATGGCGGAACCGGCAATCTTCACCTTTCCCTACGGCATCCTCGTCAACAAGGACGGTCAGCGCTTCGCCGACGAGGCGCCGGGCACGGTCGACGCGCATTATGAAAATGTGACGCGGCGGATCTACGAACAGCGCGGGGGCATCGCCTGGTTGATCGTCGACGCGCGGCTTGACGATGTCCCCAATTGGCAAAAGGGCAGTCGCACCGACCAGCCGCCGGTCCGGGCCGAGACGATCGAGGCGCTCGCGGCGGAACTGGATATCTCCGCAGACGCGCTGGCTGCGACGGTTCGCGCCTATAATGGAGCGTGCCGCGAGGGCGAATTCGATCCGCTGAAGAAGGACGGCCTGTCCACGCGCGGCCTCAATCCGCCCAAATCCAACTGGGCTCGCCCGGTCGACCGCGCCCCGTTTCTCGCCTGGCCGGTGATATCGGCGAACGTGTTCACTTTTGGCGGTCTCAAGGTCGATCGACACGCGCGGGTCATCGATCAGGATGGACGAGACATTCCCGGTCTCTATGCCGCCGGCGAGACCATGGGAATCTATTATCGCACCTATACCGGGTCGACCTCAGTGCTGCGCGGTGCGGTGTTCGGACGACAAGCCGCAATCCATGCCTGCGGCGGTGCGATGTGACGCGTTTCGCGCTCGACGGTTTGGTCGCGCTGGTGACCGGCGGCGGCGGAATGATCGGGCAAGCCGTCGCGCGCCGGCTTGCGGACGGAGGGGCCCGGTTGGCATTGGCCGATCGACACAGGCCGGCTCCCGTAGGGCCGAACAGTCGAACCTATGCGGCCGACCTCGCCGACGAAGCGGACATCATGAGCCTCATTGGGCAGGTGCTGGCGGACTTCGGCCGCATCGATTGCCTGATTCATGCCGCTGGCGTGACGTCGACGGGGTCGTTCGAGAGCATGTCTGCCGACGAGTGGGACCGCGTGCATGCCGTCAATCTGCGCGGCGTGTTTCTCGCCAATCGGTCCGTGATTTCGCCCATGCGCGAGCAAGGGTTCGGCCGCATCGTCACCATAGGGTCGGTGCTCGCGAAAAATGGCGGCAATCCCCGCCCGTGGATCGACGCCGGCGAACAGGCCCGCGCGGGGAATGCAGCCTATGGTGCGGCGAAGGCCGGGGTCCATGCCATGTCGCTATACCTCGCCAAGGAGCTGGCGGGCGACGGTATTACGGTCAATGTCGTCGCTCCGGGTCCGATCGCCAGTCCGATGACCAGCGATTTTCCGGAAGCGCTCGTCCGCCAGATTCCGGTGGGACGGCTGGGACAACCGGACGAGGTCGCGAGCGCGGTCGCGTGGCTGTGTACGCGTGAGGCGGCATTCGTGACCGGTGAAATCATCGACGTCAATGGCGGACTCTGGATGGATTGAGCGGAGCCGCCGCTAAACCAAGGAAGGAATTTCTCATGTCATTGACCCAGAGTGAAGCCGCCCGCTTCGTCCAGACGCGCGACTGGAAGCTGCGCTATTATGAAGCGGGTGAGGGGCATCCCGTGATCCTGATCCACGGCAGCGGTCCCGGTGCGACCGGATGGAGCAATTTCTCGCGCAACATCGAGGCGCTGGCTCGCCATTTCCACGTCTTCGCGCTCGACATGCCCGGCTGGGGCGAGTCTGATCCCTGCACCAAGGAGACGCTCGATCACGTCGGCGCCACCGTGCAGTTCATGGACGCGCTCGGTCTCGAAAAGGCGGCGCTCGTCGGCAATTCGATGGGCGGTATCATCGCGCTGGCGGTAAGTGTCGACCATCCGGATCGGGTGAGTCATGTGATCACCATGGGCCCGGGCGCTCACCCCGGCCCCAAGCTGTACGGACCGGGCGATGGTCCCACCGAGGGGTTGAAAGTGCTTCAGCAGGCGTATCGCACGCCGACGCCCGACGCGATGCAGGCGCTGGTCAGCATCATGGTCTATGACAAGGCGTTCGCGACCCCCGAATTGTGCAAGGCGCGTTCGGACGCGGCGCTGGCCGGCCCGGAGCATCTTGCCAATTTCCTCGACATGTTGAGCAAGGGGGGGCCCGTAAACCGCTGGGCGGCGATGGACGATCTCGGGAAATCGCAGATTCCGATGCTTCTCATCCACGGCCGGGACGACCGTGTCGTCCACTGGGAAAACTCGATGCTTCTGAACGCTTACGTGCCGAACTCCCGGCTCGTCCTGCTCAATCGCTGCGGCCACTGGGCGATGATCGAGCATGCCGACGAGTTCAACCGGCTTGTCACGGACTTCGTGCTGCACAATTGAGGTAGCCTTCATAGCCGTACGCGACGGCGGGCGCGGTGCCCGGGCCCCGGTTTACACGGATCGAGGGACCGGGCATCGCGGCGCCGGCAGCGGAAATCTCGACCGGAGGCCCGTTACCATGCCCTATCATTTCGATCGCCGGTCGCTGCTGGCCGCGGCGGCGTCCGTCCTGGCCGCACCTGCGCTCGCGCGCGCGCCGGTGCGGAAGCCCAATATCCTTTTCATCCTTGCGGACGATCTCGGCTATGCGGACCTCTCCTGCTATGGCCGGAGGGACTATGAAACGCCCGAACTCGACCGTCTCGCAGCGGGCGGAATGCGCTTCACCTCAGCCTATGCCAACAGTCCGGTCTGCTCCGCGACACGCACGGCGCTGATCACGGGCCGCTATCAATATCGGCTGCCCGTCGGGCTTGAGGAGCCGCTCGCGTTCCGCGACGTCGGCCTTCCGCCGGATCATCCGACGCTTCCCTCGCTGCTGCGCGGCGCCGGCTATGGGACTTCGCTGGTTGGGAAGTGGCACCTCGGCGCTTCGCCGCGCTTCGGGCCGCTGCTCAGCGGCTATGACCATTTCTTCGGGGTCGAAGGCGGCGGCGCCGACTATTTCACCCATCGCTCGGCGAAGGGTCCGGATCTGTGGGACGGTCGGGAGCAGGTCGAAGCTCATGGCTATCTCACGGAAATTCTGGCCGACCGCGCCATCCAGAGGCTTTCGGAGAATGCCCGCGAGGGCCGGCCCTTCTTCATGAGCCTGCATTTCACGGCGCCGCACTGGCCGTGGGAAGCGCCAGGCGACGAAGCCGAGGCCGACCGGCTTGCCGCAAGCGGCGATCCTGCCGCAATCTTTCATTATGACGGCGGCACGATTGCGACTTACGGCGCGATGATGCGAAGCCTCGATCAGCAGGTCGGCCGCGTCCTCAAGGCGCTCCGCCGCTTGCGCCTCGACGACGACACGATCGTGATCTTCACGAGCGACAATGGCGGGGAGCGCTTCTCGGACACCTGGCCATTCTCCGGCCGCAAGACGGAACTATTGGAAGGCGGTATCCGGGTTCCGTTGCTCATTCGCTGGCCGGGCCGGATCCGGCCGGGCGCCGAAACGGCCGAGCAGGTGATGTCGATGGACTTCCTGCCGACGGTGCTCGGCCTTGCGGGTACGACATCCTCGCCGCTGTATCCGACAGACGGCGTCGACATCATGCCGGCGCTGCTTGGCGGCGCGTTGAAGGAGCGCCCACTTTTCTGGCGCTATCGTCATCTCGACCAAGCCGCCTGCCGGCTCGGAGATCATAAATATCTCAAGATAAACGGAAACGAGTTTCTCTTCGACGTCGTGCAGGATCCGCTCGAGCGCGGCAATCTCAGGGCGCGAAACCCTGGACTGTTCGACGATTTGAAGCGCCGATGGGAGCATTGGAACGAGACGATGCTTCCTTTCGACGAGAAGAGCTACAGTCACGGTTTTTCGGGAAAGAATATGGCCGACCGGTTCGGTGTCGAATGACGGACCCTTAGCGGATGCGGGTTCGCCAAAGGACACCTTGCGAGGCCTCGGTGGCATAGAGCCACTGCTTCTCGACCAATATGTTCGTGACGAGCAGGCCGGCCTCCGCGGGTAGCTGCAGGTCGGGCAGGGCCTGCCCTTGCGGCGACCAGCGAGAAATCGTGCCCGCCTCGATATTCGCGGCATAGAGCGTGCCATCGTCTCCAAATGCGAGGCCATCCGGGCCGACGCCGCCATGGCTATGGGCAAAGACATGCGCGACGTTGAACTGCCGACGTGAGTGCCGGGTCGGAATCAAGAGGATGCGTTTGGCGGCGAATTCCGCCACGAAGATCGCATTGCCATCGGGTGCCACGGCAATTCCGTTCGGGAAGGCGAGTCCCTCGGCCACGAGCTCGGGTTCGCGGCTGCCGGGAGGCAGATAGAACACCCTCCCATCGGGCCGCAGGAGCGACGATCCCCCCGGCACTGTGAAATATATCCCGCCATAGCCGTCGATCGACAGATCATTGGCCATGGCGAGGGGCTCGCCGGCGAAGCGCTCGACCAGCGGCCGGGTGCTGCCGGTGACCGGATCGACGATCATCAGTCCCGCGCGGTTCGCGACAATGAGCCGGCCATCTGCGGCCAGCGCCTGTCCGTTGGGAAGGTCCTTGCCCTCGATAATCGCGTGGCAGACGCCCCGATCGTCGACACGAAAGATGCGTCCGCCCACCGGGTCGCTGACCGAAAGCTCGCCCGACCGCAACCGGGTGGGCGCTTCCAGAAAGCCCCCGCAGCGGGCGACCGCCTCCCACCTGTCCGATGCCGGCGGCGGGGCCGCGCGATCCGCAGCGGGGGTAGGTGGTGCGGCGGCGAGGGTGAGCGCGATGGCCGCGGCCAGCCCGTAGGTCATCGTCAGAACTTGACCGAAGCCGAAAGCGCGATTGATCGCGGCCGGTCAGCATAGGCGATCGTGCTGCCGTTCGATGTCGGGAGCGGCGCGATAAAACTCGAAGTCGCCTTGTCGGTCAGGTTGCGCGTGATGAGCGCGATTTCCCAGCGCCGATCGTCCGGGCCCAAACCGACGCGAAGGTCGACCTTCGCAAAGCCGGCCTGCCGGAGAAGCGGGTCCGCCGTTGCCGAGGTGAAGTAGCTCGAGGTGAAAAAGAGCGACGGATCGATGCGGACCGAGATGTCGTCGCGCAGCGGCACCGTGATGTTCGCCCCAACCGTTCCGGTCCAGTCCGGCGCATAGGCGCGCTTCTTGCCCGACATGTCCTGCACGCAGCGCGGGTTGCCCGCCGTCGCGAGAACCGTGCAGGATGCATTGGGAAAGTTGCTGTAGACGGCGTCGAGATAGCCGATATCGGCGTTGATCCGGAGCCAGTCGGCAAGACGGGCGGAACCGCTGAACTCGACGCCCTGAACACGCGCGCCAGCGGCATTGGTGACCACCGAGGTGATCGACTGCTGCGCCCCCGTTCCGGTAAAGATGATCGACGTTTCCTGAAGATCCGTATAATCCGACCGGAACAGGGCGAGACTGAAACTCCCGCGTCCGCCTGCGACCGATCCCTTGATCCCCAGCTCATAGGCGTTCACCGTCTCGGGGCCGTAGATTCCGCCCTGCGCGCTGGCGTCGTAACCGCCCGCCTTGAAGCCATAGCTGTACGTCGCATAGGCCATGATATCCGGCGCGAGATCATATTCGACCCCGACGGACGGCATGAACTTGTCGTCGCTGCGGCTGGTGATTGGATATTGTGCCATCGAGGAGCCGCGCCCCGCGTTGATGAGGATCTGATCGGCGAGCGGCAGGGCCACGAAATTCTCGCCGAGGTTCCCGTCAAGCAGCCCCCAGGACATTGTCCTGCTGCCGCGCTTGTCGACTTTCGAATAGCGCGCGGCGACGTTCAGGCGCAGATCCTCGGTCGCGCGCAATGTCATGGACCCGAAGACAGAATAGACGTCGTCACGCTGCGACAACGTCGGCCGGCCCGCGATCGGGTCATTCGGGCGCAGCGGAGTGATCAGCCCAGGGGTGATCAAGGCAAATGGTACGAAGTGGAAGCCTGTCCGGTTGCGGGCTTCGAGCTTGCCATGGGCGTAATAGCCGCCGACCATCCAGTCGATCATGTTGCCCGTATCCGACTGCAGCCGAAGCTCCTGGCTCAGCTGTTCGTATGATTCCAGATTGCGGGTGGGAAGGATGCCGCTGCCTCCGAAGCCGATGTTAGGGGTCGGAATGAGCTGAATTTTCGCGTCGTTATCATGGTCGAAATAGGCGGAGATGGAGGTCAGCGTGACGCCGCCGAGCTGGAATGTGTTCGTCCAGGCAGCTTCGGTATAATCATAGCGAAAGAAGCTTTCGCGGCCCGCTGCGCGATAATTGAGGCTTGCCTCGGGCGATGCGCTCGCAAGCAGCTGGCCGCAGGCCAGACCCGGGGCGCCATATACTGCCGCCGGCGGACAGCCGTTGATTTCCCCCGGAAATGCGTCGCGCGAGCGGAGGCGCGCTGTATCGACGCGGAGATCGCTGCGGAAGGAAGCGCTCGGCTCGAAGCGGACTGAAACCCGTCCGATGCGGTCGCGCATGCGGGGGCCGTCGCGGTTGAGCGTCGTGTTGCGCACATAGCCCTCCATTCCGGACAGGCGGCCCGCGACGCGGATCGACAGGCTGTCGGCAAGCGGAACCGTCGCGCCGGCCTCGAGCGAGTATTCGCCATGCTCGACTTCATAGAGGGCGCTGCCATTGAGCGAAAACTCGGTGCCGGGTTTGCGTGTCACGATGTTGAGCGCACCGGCTACCGCGTTGTGGCCGAAGAAGGTGGTTTGCGGTCCGCGCAATACCTCGATCCGGTCGAGGTCGAAGAGCGCAGCGCGCGTCGCCCGCGACCGGCCGCGATAAACACCGTCGACGAATGTGCCCACAGCTTGCTCGAAGCCGACATTTGCGCCCGACCCCACCCCGCGCACGACCAGAACATCGGTGTTCGTCCCGCTGTTGATGCGTACATTGGTAAGACGTGCCGTCACGTCCTGCAGGCTCCGCAGATCGGCCCGTTCAAGGTCGCTGCCCGACACGACCGACACCGCAACCGGCACATCGAGCAGGCGCTGCTCCCTGCCGCGGGCTGTCACCACGATGTCGGTCGATTCGGCGGTTTCAGAGGCGGCTGTGTCTTCACGATCGGGTTCTGCGGCCGCGGCGGGCAGGGCCGCGAGCGCAGCGACGGTGCTGGCACTGACAAGCAGGGCAATCTGGATTCGACGATTTACGGTGGATGACATGTGGCTCTCCCATCACGGGCCTTCCGCAGCCATGTCAGCTGATCGTGGCCCCCTTTGTATGCGGAGACGGCTATTGGACAGTGGGGATCGAGAGAAGCGATATTATTCGATAGTCGGTATTATCATGGTGGATAGCTGTTACGCTCGGGGGCTGACGAGTTAATAGTGAAACGCACTAATCACGTTCGCATCCCACATCAGCGAAGCAAGGTCCGCTTTTGAGGTTTCCCAGCTAGGAGCGGACCGTCTCCAACCGTTGAGAGTTTCAGACGCCGGGAGGCGTCAGAAAGTCTTCGGTGCCCGAACCGCGGTGATCATGAGCCGAGCTATGGGGAAAGCTGTTTTGCGCAGGTCGTGGTGCTGGACGTTGCTGCCCAAAATCGGACGTATCTGAGATCGGACCGTCTGAATTTAGATCGCGAAAGCGGACGCTGAAAGTCGGACCGTCCGATTTTGCGGTTCCGGCGTCTGCTATTGGGCAGCACCGGCGCGAGCGGGTCCGCTTCCAGGCGCGGGTGCGCGCTGGATCGTGTCGGTGCCAGGCCGTGCCGGATCACGGCGCCTGTGTTCCGGATGAGAGTGATGGCGGTGGCGGCGCGCGGGGCTGATAGCGGCGCTCGAAGACCTCGATGATCACCATGGTGCCGCCGCAGCACGGGCAGGTCGGCTGGGGCGAGGGCTCGTCGGTCGGTTCGTCGGCCGGTGGCGGCGCGACGTCCAGCAGGCGGCGCGCGCGTTCGAGATGATCCTTGCGGCGTGCGCTGGCGAGGAGGCCATAGTGACGGATGCGGTGAAACCCGCGCGGCAGGGCGTGGAGGAGCAAGCGGCGGATAAACTCGTCGGCGGCGAGCGTCATGATCTGCTGCCGTCCGGCGCCGGCCTTGCGGTAGTCCTTGTAGCGGAAGGTGACCCCGGCCTCGTCGAAGCGAAGGAGGCGGCTGCTCGATATGGCGACGCGGTGGGTGTAGCGCGCGAGGTAGTCGAGCGCGGCGAAGTGGCGCGCATCGAGAGCATCAATTCATTCGTTCTGACAAGTGGCCCCGCAGACGCAATCGCGATTTGCGACCAATGCAAGCGGGCGATCCCGGTCGCTGCACAGGCGCCAACGCGAGCGATCGCGGATCTGATCGGGGAGACCGGATTCTCAGTGAGCCATCTCGTCATTGAAGCTCATGGTCGATGCGGCCGATGCGCTCGGGGCATTCTCGAGTAGAAGAATGTTCTAGCAAACATGACATTCGGTGCCGCGTAGGGCCATCCCAAACCAAATTCAGCTCCCGCAAACCGAAGGCTCAGGAGAGATTGAATGCAGGGGGGTGTGCTCTCAGTAGGGCGAACTCAGAACTTCTGAGTGAAGCCAAAAATGTTGCTCAACGGAATCGGTTCGATTCATTTTCTAGCGAAGAACCGATGGGGCCTTATTGGGGGCATCCGTCCCACGTTCACGATATATACAATTGTTATTAAATGATAATTTTGAGCTTTTCGATTCCGGCTCGGGCCTCCAAATTTTTCCCAAGTTGCAAAATCAGACTTCGCTTGCGTCGGTCCCATGGCGTCGCCCCTATCGCGCAATCTGTAGCGCCGGTTTCTGACGGTAGCCTGACGACACGCGGCCGTTCGGTAGCCCCAAGGACAAAGGGCTGCCCCTTTCGGAGCAGCCCTTCCATTGTCGTGCCTGTTCGCGGACGATTATCCGAGCCGGACCCCCGCGAGGAAGGTCATGCTCAAATCTGCCGCATGCGGCGCGTGACAATGAGACATTCGACCACCTCCTTTCGCTTGTTGACGATGAAATCAATGTAAGATTCCTGGCGGTCAGTTCAAGATGTTTGCGTTTGCCCCGCACACGGAGCCAGGCGGACGATATCCAGCTTGTGAATCGTCCCGCATTTCCGCTTGCCGTTTGCGCGCCCTGCCGGGAAAGAAGTTTCTATCGGACTCGTTCGCATGGAGGACAGCAGCATGGCCCATGGCACCGCCCGCATCGGCAAGGATCATTATCGCACCGAGATCAACGTCGGCGGCCATGAGCTGATCGGCGACGAGGGGCCGGGGCTGGGCGGGCAGAATCTGGGGCCGGCGCCTTATGATTTCCTGCTCGCGGGCCTCGGCGCGTGCACCGCGATCACATTGCGCATGTACGCCGACCGCAAGGAATGGCCGCTCGAATCGGTCGATGTCGGCCTGCGGCTCGTCAACAAGGACGGCCTTCGGGTCGATCGGGTGCTGACGATCGCGGGGCTCGACGACGAACAGAAAGCACGGCTCGCCGATATTGCCGAGCGGACGCCGGTGACGCTGACGCTGAAGGGCGGGCTGCCGATCGACACAAGATTGGCATAGGATCCTCCCTGTCGCGAAGCGATGGGGAGGGGGACCATGCGAAGCATGGGGGAGGGGCCACGACGTTGCGTTATGGCCCCTCCGTCAGCGCTTCGCGCTGCCACCTCCTCATTGCTTCGCAACAGGGAGGATAGGGGATCGGGCGCGCCACTGGACAAGTTGCGATCTACCACTTATATACCAGCCGTTATGGAAATCGAAACCGCCACCGTCGCCACACCGCATAAGGGCCGTCCGCGCGAATTTTGCGTCGACATGGCGCTGGCGGCGGCGCTGCGCGTCTTCTGGTCGAAGGGCTATGAGGGTGCGTCGATGGCCGATCTGACCGAGGCGATGGGGATTACCAAGCCGAGTTTGTACGCGGCCTTCGGTAACAAGGAAGCGCTCTTCAACAAGGCGCTCGACCTTTATGAGCGCGAAAAGGCCGACTATATGCATGCGGCGCTCGATGCGCCGACCGCACGCGGCGTCGCCGAGCGGCTGATGTACGGGGCGCTCGACATGTACACCTGCCCCGAAAATCCGAACGGCTGCCTTGGCGTGATCACCTCGGTCGCGTGCGGCGCCGAGGCCGAATGCATTCGTCAGGCCGTGCTCGAACGCGGCGCGACGGCGAAGCGCGCGATGCTCGAACGCTTTGCGCGCGCCAAGGAAGAGGGCGACTTCCCGCCCGACACCGACGCCGAAGGTCTGGCGGCGTTCCTGACCGCGGTGAACCAGGGCATGTCGGTGCAGGCCGGCGCCGGCGCGACGCGCGCCGAGCTGGAGCGGCTCGTCGAAACCAGCCTGAAGCTTTGGCCGGGGCGTTGATCTGAGCATTTACCGGCCGAAAGACCGGCGCCCACTGTTTCGGTAAACGCTCGGAAAGAAAAATTTTACTGCCCGGTACAGAATGGTCTTGACGCAGCGCAGCATGACTTATATACCACTCAGTATACAAAGATAGGCTCTCCCCCGAGACCGGCCGCTGCGTGACAAAGATCGTGCGGCGGCCGGAAGTTTCACCATCGAATAATTTCCCGGGAGAGGGTCTTGCTCCGGTCGGGCGCCCGAAGGCGCTTGCCCGCAAGATATAAACAGGGACCCCGCGCGCGCATGGGATGCGTGTGGCGGGACAGGGTGGCCGTCCTCTCTCGAGGGCCCTCTGGCAACAAGGACCATTTGCGACACCAGCCGGAGGCATGCGCTTCCGGCGCTGGCTGCCTGCGCCCCCCTCCCCCTCCCCCGGGGGCGCAGGCGGCCAAAACGAACGAAAAGAAGAGGGCATTTCCATGACCGTCCACACCCCGATCGAAAAACTCGACCCCGCCGACGCGAAGGTCCGGCGCGAACTCAAGACATTGCTCCACCCCGGCCGCGGCCGCCGCGCCGCGTGGATCGGGGCGTTCCTCGTGCTCATTGTCGGCGCCTGGTGGCTGCTCCGCGACGGTCCGCCGCAGGCGGCCGCAGCGCCCGCGCCCGTGCTCACCGTCGCCGCGCCGATCGCGCGCGACGTGACCTTGTGGGACGAATATATCGGCCGCTTCGAAGCGTCGAAAGCGGTCGAGGTGCGCCCGCGCGTTTCGGGCGCGATCACCGCGATCCACTTCACCGACGGGCAGATCGTCCGTCAGGGTCAGCCGCTTTTCACCATCGATCCGCGCCCCTATCGCGCCGCGCTCGCCGAAGCGCGTGCTTCGGCGGCCAGCGCGCGCAGCGACCTTGCGCTCGCGCGGCTCGAACTCGAACGCGCCGGACGGCTCGTCGATGTCGAGGCGGTGTCGCAGAGCGAGATCGACCGGCTGCGTGCGCGGGTGAACGCTGCGAACGCCGCGCTGGCTGGTGCCGATGCGCGCATCGCGGCGCGCTCGCTCGACGTCGAATTTACTGTCGTTCGCGCGCCGCTGAGCGGCCGTATTTCGGATCGCCAGATCGACGCGGGCAACCTTGTGTCGGCGGGCGATGCCGGCGGTACGCTGCTCACGACGATCAACGCGCTCGATCCCGTCTACTTCACCTTCCAGGGATCCGAAGCTTTGTTCCTCAAGACCAAGCGCGAGGGCGGCGATAAGGGCGCGGCGGTCGAAGTCCGCCTGCAGGACGAAAGCGATTATCGCTGGAAGGGGCAGCTCGACTTTACCGACAATGGCCTCGACCCGCGTTCGGGCACGATCCGCGCCCGCGCCAGCTTCCGCAACCCCGAAATGTTCCTGACCCCCGGCATGTTCGGCAACATGCGCCTGACGACCGGCCAGACGGCGCGCGCGCTGTTGATCCCCGCCGCGGCGGTGCAGACCGACCAGGCGCGCAAGATCGTCTATGTCGTCGGCAAGGACGGCATGGTCGCGGCGAAGCCGGTCGAGCTGGGCCCCGAAGTCGATGGTCTGCGCGTCATCCGTTCGGGCCTGACCCCGACCGATCGTGTCGTCATCAACGGCTATCAGTTCGCGCGTCCCGGCGAAAAGGCCGTGGCCAAGGCGGGCAAGATCGTCGCCACGGCACCCCCCGAGGGTGCGGCTGCCTCCGTCGAACCGGTGTCGGCGCAGGCGACCTTCACGCGGTAACTTCTCTCCCCTCCCGCTTGCGGGAGGGGTCGGGGGAGGGCCTGTGGCTATGCCCTCCCCGCTGCGACTAGCGAGCAAGCTCGCAAGTCTCGCTACCCCTCCCGCGGGGCGGGAGGGGAAGGTTTACAGATCATAGAACAGGGGCTCTCCCATGCGCCTATCCCGCTTTTTCATCGACCGGCCGATCTTTGCCGCCGTGCTCGCTGTCATCATCACCATCATCGGTGCGGTCGCCTATATCGGCCTGCCGGTCTCGCAATATCCCGACATCGTCCCCCCGACGGTGACGGTGACCGCAACCTATCCGGGCGCGTCGGCTGAAACCGTCGCCGACACAGTGGCGGCGCCGATCGAGCAGGAAATCAACGGCGTCGACAATATGCTCTATATGAGCAGCCAGTCGACCGGCGACGGTGTCGTCACGATCACCGTGACCTTCAAGATCGGCACCGACCTCGATGCCGCGCAGGTGCTGGTACAGAACCGCGTCGCAATTGCGACCCCGCGCCTCCCTGAAACGGTGCAGCGCCTCGGCGTGGTGACGCGCAAGACCTCGCCCGACTTCCTGTTGATCGTGAACCTCGTATCGCCCGACAAGTCGCTCGATCGCGCGTACATCTCCAACTATGCGCTGACTCAGCTCCGTGATCGCCTCTCCCGCATCGACGGCGTTGGCGACGTGCGCCTGTTCGGCAGCCGCGACTATGCGATGCGCGTGTGGATCGATCCCGGCCGCGCCGCCGCGCTCGACCTGACCGCGGGCGAGATCGTGACCGCGCTGCGCCGCGAGAATGTGCAGGTCGCCGCGGGTTCGCTCGGCCAGCCGCCGCATGCCAACGGCAGCAGTTTCCAGCTGAGTGTCGAAACGCAAGGCCGCCTGACCGACCCCAAGGATTTCGCCAATATCGTCATCCGCACCGACGCCGACGGGCGTCAGGTCCGCGTCTCGGACGTCGCGCGCGTCGAGCTCGGCGCATCGGATTATAATTCGAACACCTATTTGTCGGGCGATCCGACGGTCATTCTCGCGACCTTCCAGCGCCCGGGTTCGAACGCACTCGCCGCGGCGCAGGCGGTCGAGGCCGAAATGGCGGCGGCATCGAAAAGCTTTCCCAAGGGCCTCGAATATCGCGTCATCTATAACCCCACCGAATTCATCGCCCAGTCGATCGACGCGGTGATGGAGACGCTGTTCGAAGCCGTCATCCTCGTCGTCATCGTCATTCTGGTCTTCTTGCAGAAATGGCGCGCGGCGATCATTCCGGTGCTCGCGATTCCGGTGTCGCTGATCGGGACCTTCGTGGTGCTCGCGGCGTTCGGTTACAGCCTCAACAACCTCTCGCTGTTCGGGCTGGTGCTCGCGATCGGCATCGTCGTCGACGACGCGATCGTCGTCGTCGAAAATGTCGAACGCAACCTCGAAAAAGGGATGAGCGCGCTCGAAGCTGCGCGCACGTCGATGGATGAGGTCTCGGGCGCGCTCGTCGCGATCGTGCTCGTGCTCTGCGCGGTGTTCGTGCCGACCTTGTTCCTCACCGGGCTGTCGGGTGCCTTCTACCAGCAGTTCGCGGTGACGATCTCGACCGCGACGATCATCTCGCTCGTCCTGTCGCTCACGCTGTCGCCCGCGCTCGCGGCGATCCTGCTCAAGCCGCATGCGCCCGCGCAGGCTGACGGATGGCTGATGGCACGTATCCACCGCGCCGGCGAACGCTTCAACGAGGGCTTCGAGAAATTGAGCAATGGCTATGCGCGGCTGACCGACCGGCTGGTACGCGCGCCGAAAAAGATGATGGTCACCTATGCCGGATTGATCGCCGCGACCGCGGGCCTGTTCTGGGCGACGCCGACGGGCTTCATTCCCGCGCAGGATCAGGGCTATTTCCTCGTCGTCGCCAAGCTGCCCTCGGGCGCCTCGGTCGAACGCACCGACGCGGTGCTGAAGAAGGTCGCGGGCCGCGTGCTGCCGATCGAGGGTGTCCTCGGCTCGGTGATGCTCGCGGGCTTCGACGGCCCGTCGCAGACGCTCGCACCGAACTCGGCCGCTGCATACTTCCCGCTCAAGTCGTTCGAGGAGCGCGGGAAGCTCGGGGTCAATTTCGAGGACATCATGAACCAGGCGCGCGCGAACACCGCCGACATCACCGAGGCGCAGATCGTCATCATTCCGCCGCCGCTGATCCAGGGGATCGGCTCGGCGGGTGGCTACCGCATGATCGTTCAGGATCGCGGCGGGAACGGCTATGCCGCGCTTGCGAACGAGACGAACAATCTGATCGGCAAGGCGAACGAGACCCCGGGACTCGCGAACGTCTTCACCTTCTTCGACCCGTCGAACCCGCGCGTCTATGCCGATATCGACCGGGCGAAGGCGAATATGCTCGGCGTCCCGCCCGAACGCGTGTTCGAGGCATTGCAGGTCTATCTCGGCTCGGCGTTCGTCAACGACTTCAACCTGCTCGGCCGCACCTATCGTGTGACCGCACAGGCCGACGCGCCCTATCGCCAGACCGTCGCCGATATCGCGAACCTGCGCACACGGTCGGACTCGGGCGCGATGGTGCCAATCGGGTCGGTTGCGAACTTCGAGGACCGCACGGGGCCGTACCGCGTCACGCGCTACAACCTCTTCCCCGCGGTCGAGATCGACGGCGATACCGCTCCGGGCTCGTCGTCGGGCGCGTCGCTGACGACGATGGAGAAGCTCGCGTCGGAAACGCTCCCGGCGGGCTACGGCACCGAATGGACGGGCATCGCCTTCCAGCAGAAGGCGGCGGCGAACACCGCGGGCATCGTCTTCGCGCTCGCGGTGGTCTTCGTCTTCCTCGTGCTCGCGGCGCAATATGAAAGCCTGATGCTGCCATTGGCGATCATCTTCATCGTCCCGATGTGTCTGCTCGCGGCGATGGTCGGCGTGAATTTGCGCGGCATGGACAATAATGTGCTGACGCAGATCGGGCTTGTCGTGCTCATCGCGCTTGCGGCGAAGAATGCGATCCTGATCGTCGAATTCGCCAAGCAGGCCGAGGAAGAGGATGGGCTGTCGCCGATCGAAGCCGCGGTGCGTGCCGCGCGCGACCGTCTGCGCCCGATCCTGATGACCAGCTTTGCCTTCATCCTCGGCGCCGTGCCGCTGCTGATCGCAAGCGGGGCGGGGGCAGAACTGCGCCAGGCGCTCGGGACCGCGGTCTTCTTCGGCATGCTCGGCGTGACGGCGTTCGGCCTCATCTTCACCCCGACCTTCTACGTCGTCGCACGCGCGCTCAGCCAGTGGTCGGCAGAGCGGCGCGCGCGGCGCGGGTCGGACGACCACGGGACCGCGCTGCCGGTTCCGGCGGAATAAGGAGCAGGAATATGATCCTTCGCAATATCTTCACTGCCGCCTCGGCGCTGACGCTCGCCGCCTGCGCGGTCGGCCCGAACTATGCCGAGCCGAAGTCGGCCTCGGCGCCCGTCGCCACCGGGCCGTTTGTCTCGGCGAACAGCCCCGCGGTGTCGCTTGCGCCGGTCGCGGGCGACTGGTGGCGCCTCTATGACGATCCCGTGCTCGACGGGCTCGTCGGCGATGCGCTGGCGAACAACACCGACGTTCGCGTTGCGGTCGCGAACATCGCCCGCGCCCGTGCATCGCTGCGCGGCGCGCGCGCCGACCGGCTGCCGCAGGGCGAGATCGGCGCCGGCGCCAATTACGGCCGCAGCCCCGAAGGCCAGCGCCTGCCCGGCGCGGACCGCGAGGATTGGGCGGTCGATGTCGGGCTCAACGTCTCCTACGAAGTCGACCTGTTCGGCCGCGTCAGCCGCTCGATCGAGGCCGCGCGCGGTGACACCGCCGCCGCCGAAGCCAACGCCGACGCGGTGCGCGTGATCGTCGCCGCCGACACGACGCAGGCCTATGCCGATGCCGCTTCGGGCGCGGCGCGGCTTGATGTCGCGCGGCGCATCGTCAGCCTGCTCGACCAGCAGGTGAAGCTCACCGAACGCCGCAAGGAGGTCGGGATGGCGACGGGGCTCGACCTCGCGCGCATCACGACGCTGCGCGACCAGCGTTCGGCCGACATCCCCTCCATCGAGGCTGAGCGGCAGGCGGCGTTGTTCCGCCTCGCGACTCTGACCGGTCGTGCTCCCGCTGCGCTCCCCGCGATCGCGGCGGACCGCAACATCAGCCTCGAAATCACCGACCCCATCCCGGTCGGTGATGGGGCGGCGCTATTGAAGCGCCGTCCCGACATTCGCGCCGCCGAGCGCCGCTTGGCCGCCGACACCGCGCGCATCGGCGTCGCGACCGCGGACCTTTATCCGCGCATCACGCTCGGTGGTTCGGCCGGTTCGACGGGGTCGGGCTTTGGCGATGTGTTCGGCGGCGGGCCGATCCGCTGGCTGCTCGGGCCGCTGCTCAACTGGGCGTTCCCCAATCAGGAACCCGCGCGCGCGCGGATCGCGGCGGCCGAGGCGGACACGCAGGCATCGCTGGCCGAATTCGACGGCACGGTGTTGCGCGCGCTCGAGGAAACCGAGACGGCGCTGTCGTCCTATGCGCGTTCGCTCGAACAGCGCCAGGCGCTGCGCGCCGCGCGCGATCAGGCCGAACGCGCGGCGCGGATCGTGCGCGCGAAGCGGCAGGAAGGCGCGTCGGATTCGCTCGAATGGCTCGATGCCGAACGGACGTTCGCGGAAACCGAAGCGGTGCTCGCCGCGCAGGACGGACAGATTTCGCGGCGCCAGATCGCGTTGTTCCGCGCACTCGCGGGCGGCTGGTCGACCTAGGGCCGCGTCAGACGATATGGCTCGCCGCGCCGCCGGGCGTCCATAGCTGCGCCGCGAGTCGGTGCAGCGCGCGCGAAAGCCCGCGGCGGTCGATCGTCCCGCCGAGCGAGATGCGCATCGCGCTGGGCGTGTCGGCGGCAACCGCGAAGCGGTCCGATTGCACCGCCGACAGCCCGTCGAGCGCGAGCGCGGCGGCGAGCGTGTCGGGCTGGATATCGACCGCCAGCGGCAGCCAGAAGTGATAGCCTTGCGGGTGCGCGGCATGGCGTCCGTCACCCAGCACGCTGTGCGCCAGCCGCTGCCGCCAGCTCGCCTCCTTGCGCACCGCGTCGATCAACGCGTCGAGCGTTCCGTCGGCGAGCCACAACGACACCATCGCGACGTTGAGCGGCGGCGCCATCACCGCGCTTTCATGCTGGCACGCCGCGATTTGCATGGCCTCGGCCACCCCCGGCGCGCGGACAAAGCCGACGCGCAGCGCGGGCGAGACGATTTTCGCCATGCTCGTGACATACCAGCCGACCCGCGGCGCGAAGCTCGCGATCGCGGGGATCGGCGCGTCGGGGAGCAGGCCATAGGCATCGTCCTCGATGATCTGGACGCCCGTTTCCTCAGCCCACGCGGCGATGGCCCGCCGTTCCCCGATTTCGATCGTCGCGGTGGTCGGATTGTCGTTGGTCGGCACGACGTAGAGTGCGCGCAGCGGCGCCGCGGCATGCGCCGCCTCCAACGCTTCGGCGGTCATTGCGGCGAGCGGGACGAGCGTGACCCCGATGCGCCGCGCGATTGCAGCGAAACCTGGATAGACGAAGCGCCCGCACGCGACGCGGTCGCCGCGCTTGAGGATCGCCGAAGCAATGGCGTGCAGCCCATTTTGCCCGCCGGCGGTGACGATGATCTGCTCGACCGAAGACGACAGGCCGGTGCGCGCGAGCAGTTCGGCGCCGCTTTCGCGGTCCGCCGCGGCGCCGCCCGGCCGCTGATAATGCAGCCGCGCGAGACCGTCGGCACGCCCCAGCGTGCCCAGCGCCGATGCCATCGCATCGGTCAGGCCGCTTTCGATCGGGATCGGCGGGCTGTTCATCGCGATGTCGCTTTGCGCCGCGGTCGCGACCTCGCCGGTCCGCACATCCTCGCTGATAAAGCTGCCCGCGCGGCCGCGCGCGACGATCAGGCCGCGCTGGCGCGCAAGGTCATAGGCTTTGGTCACCGTGGTGAGGTCGATGCCGAGTTTCACCGCGAGGTCGCGCTGCGGCGGCAGGCGATCGCCGTGGCGCAGCTCGCCGCGCGCGACCGCCGCCGATATTGCGGCGGTCACCGCCTTATATTTGGGCCCTGCCGCGTTCGCGATGTCGGGGAGCCATGCGTCACCCGCCACGCCGTTCGTCCGCTTCATGTTTTTCGCGCGCATTCAGCCTCGCCCACAGATGCTCGGTCCCCGATTCCTGCGCCTTGTTCACATATTGCGAGGCGACCAGCCAGCCCTTGATCGGGCGCAGCGGCAGCACGCACCCGATGACCATGATCGGGATCGAAAAGACCAGATGGACCCACAGCGGCGGGCTGTACGCGATCTGCAGCCACACGATCACGAAGGTCAGCGGGAACGCCACGATGCACTGCGAGAAAAAGGCGGGGCCGTCGTCGGGCGCGGCAAAGCTGAAATCGAGCCCGCAATTCCCGCAGCGGTCGGCAAGCTTCAGCCACGAGCGGAACATCTGGCCCTTGCCGCATTCGGGGCATTTGCCGTGCCAGCCCGACCAGAGAATCCAGCGCAGCTTTTCGTTGCCCATATCACCGCTCGTCATGTCCGACTCCAACAGAAAGCATCATATATGCCATGCAAAAAGCATATGGTGCGGAGATTTGGGCAAGTGAAGGAGAAGCGTAACCCTATGATCTAGAAGGTTTATATGGATTTTCCGGGTTTATGGCATGGCGATTATCTAAATATGATCCATGCATAATGGAGAAATTTCGGGCCAATGAGGCGTTTGGCCGCTCTTTTTGCCGTACAATCGCGCCGCGAAGCGCGGCGGCGCAAAGCGCGGATCGCCCCCGCCATCGTTTACGCCGCTTTTACCAGTCCCGGTGCATAAGATTTACCGATGTTTGCGACTGGGGACAAATGATGGACAGCATGCGCGGACTGCTTTCGGGCAGCCACGACCAGGAGGATGGAGCGATCGACGCGCCCGCGTCCGTCGGCGTCGACGAACGGCGGATGCAGGTTCGGGCCTATAATTACTGGGCCTCGCTGCTCGCCGACCGCGCTTATCCGTCGGTCGAGGACCTCGACCTCGACGGCGCCGATTTCGGCTCGCACTCGGTATTGCTCGACTTCACCGCCGGGGTCGAAAACCCCGGGCTCGCCTTCCTCGGCGACACGCTGCGCGAAGAATCGCAGATCGACGAGGACGTCCATTATATCAGCCAGATTCCGGGCCGATCCCTGCTGTCGCGCCTCACCGACCATTATCTCCAGATCATCGCCAACCGTGCGCCGATCGGCTTCGAGGCCGAGTTCGTCAACGATCGCGGCACGACGATCATGTACCGCGGCATCTTGCTGCCCTTTTCGTCCGACGACGACACGATCGATTTCATCATGGGCGTGATCAACTGGAAAGAGGCGGTCGCCGCCGATCAGGCCGAGGAACTGCAGCTGTCGGTCGAACAGGCGCTGCGCAGCGCCGCGCCGCTGACCGCGCCGGTGCCCGTGTGGGCCGATGGTCCCGACTCGCAGCATCTCGACGACGATGTCGCGGTCGATGCGGCCCCCGGTTTCGCCGGGCTGGGCAAGGATGAAGAGCTCTTGCTGGATGCCGAGGTCGAGGCGGACGAAGACGACGGGGACGAGGACGAGGTGCCGGTCGATCCGGGGCAGGATGCCGAACTCGCCGACTGGCTCGCGCTCGCACGCGAAACCGCCGAACGCGCGATCGCCGCCGACAGCCGGAGTCGCGGTGCGCTCTATCAGGCGGTCGGCAAGGCGTGGGATTTCGCGCTCGCCGCCGAGGAGCAGCCCGACGCCTTTGCCGCGCTGCTCGACGACGCCGGGCTGGCGATGCAGGAGCGCGCACCGATGACCCCGGTCGTGAAGCTGGTTTTCGGCGCGACCTATGACAAGACGCGGCTTGCCGAATATGCCTGCGTGCTCGGCCATGCCAAGGACGAAGGCGTGGGGCGCGGCGAACTCAGCGCCTATCTCGACCGCTATCCGGGCGGGCTCAAGGGGCTGGTCAAGGACGCGCGCGCGCGCCGCAAGCCGGCCGACGCCGCCGAACGTCCCGACGAGACGCTCGACGCATTGCGCCGCGCGCATCCGGCGCTTATCCTTGAGCATGACGCCGGCGGCGCCGAATTCGTCGTGCTGATCGCGCGCGCGATGCCGGGCGGGCACATCGGCATCGTCGCCAAGGCGGCCGACGATCCGGCGCTGGTGGCGAAGCTGGCGAAGAAGGCGGTTCCGATCACGCAGAACGGCTGAGAGCGTTCACGCAACAGAAAATCCGAAAATTGAAATTATTTTACGCGGGCGCGCGAACGAGGTCTTGAGCCGCGCGCCGCTGAGGCGCATAGGGGGCGGCAGCGAACGGGCCCCCGCCGATCGTCGGCTGGGTCCCCCTCTTTGGTTCGGGATGCTGCACTTTATGTCTCAGAATTTGTCCGACACGCCGGAAACGGACACCACCACCACCACCGCCAAAATTCCTTCGAAAATCGCCGCCGCCTATCTGGCGGCGCTGCGTGGCAGCGCGCTGCCGGGCGAGGGCGACGATATGGACAAGGCGGCGCTCGCCGACGCGAGCCAGTTCGCCGCGCGCGCTGCGCTCGATCGCGCCGAAGCGACCCCGTCGCTGCTCCTCGAACCGATCGCTGCCGACGGCACCGACCGCCGCATGCGGCTCGTGATCATCAACGACGATATGCCTTTCCTCGTCGATTCGACCTCGCAGGCGGTCGCCGCGCAGGGGCTGGCGGTCCACCGCATCCTTCACCCCGTCGTCGCGGTGAAGCGCGATGCCAAGGGGCATCTGCAGGAAGCGGGCGAGGGCGGAACGCGCGAGTCGGTCATCTATATCGAGCTTGAGCGCGGCGACGCGCGCGCGCGCCGGCGCCTGCTCGACGGGCTCGAAGCCGCGCTGCGCGACGTCCGCGCGGCGGTACGCGACTGGCGTGCGATGCGCGCCGCGATGCTCGCCGACGCCGCGATGCGCGTCGAGGGCGAAGCCGCCGAACTGCTGCGCTGGTTCGAGGGCGGCTCGATGACCCAGCTTGGCCACGAATGGCGCACCCGCGATGGCAAGGTTCAGGATTCGCTGGGGATCAGCGAGAGCAGCGAAAGCCAGCTGCTTTCACCGGCTGCACTCGAAGCCGCCTTCGCGTGGTTCGACAAGGGCGGCCACGCGCCGCTGCTGATCAAGTCGAACCGGTTGTCGGCGGTGCACCGCCGCGTGCTGCTCGACCTCGTCATCGTGCCCGAAGTGAAGGGCAAGAAGGTCGAGCGCCTGTCGATCCATGCCGGCCTGTGGACGAGCCAGGCGCTGTCGGCGCCGCCCGCGAAGGTGCCAATGCTGCGCGCGCAGCTCGAAGCACTGATGGCGAAGTTCGGCTTCGACCCCACGGGCCACGCGGGCAAGGCGCTCGCGCATGCGCTGACCGCGCTGCCGCACGACCTGCTGATCGCGTTCGACGCCGCCTCGCTCGAAGAGCTGGTGCTGACCTCGATGTCGATCACCGACCGGCCGCGGCCGAAGGTGGTGACGGTGCAGAGCGCGCTGGGCCGCCACCTGTTCGCCTTTGTCTGGTTGCCGCGCGACGAAGTGTCGACCGGCCGCCGCCTCGCGGTCGAATCGCTGCTGGTGCGCGAAGCGAAAGCCGGCGTGATCGGCTGGACGATGGTGCTCGAAGACGGCGGCGCGGCGCTGCTGCGCTACACGCTCGACCTGCGCAGCGGCGGCGTTGTTCCCGATACCGAGGCGCTCAACGCGCAGCTCGAACAGATGGTGCGCGGCTGGCAGCCCGAGGTTGAGGCGGCGCTGGCGAAGCGCGGCGAACCGGGCCGCGCGGCGGCGCTTGCGGCGCGCTTTGCGCCGACCTTCCCGCCCAATTACCGCAACCTCTACAATCCCGAGGAAGCGGCACGCGACATCCTCCGCCTGCGCGATCTCGACGCCGCCAACCCGCGCAGCGTGCGCCTCGCGCGCAAGAGCCTCGACGGCGACGATCGCCTGCGGCTCAAAGTTTATAGCGCGGCCGGCCCGCTCGCGCTGTCCGCGGTCGTCCCCGCGCTTGAACATTTCGGCTTCGAGGTGCTCGAGGAAATCCCGACCGCGCTGAACAGCCGCGCCCCCGGCGCCGAGGGCGACGACGAGCAGGCGATCGTGATCCACGATTTCACCTTGCGGCTGCCCGCCAACGTCGACGAGCTCGCGCTGCTTCCTTATGCCGAAGTGCTCGAGGGCGCGATCGCGGCGGTGCTCGACGGGCGCGCCGAGAATGACGCGTTCAACGAACTCGTGCTCACCAACCAGACCGACCCGCGCGCGATCGTCTGGCTGCGCGCCTGGTTCCGCTATTTGCGTCAGGGCGGCTCGGCTTACGGCATGGACACGGTCGTCAGCGCGCTGCGCCATGCGCCCGCGCTGACCGCCGCGCTGATCGAGCGTTTCGCGGCGCTCCACGATCCGAAGGCGCGCGATGCGAAGCGCGCCGAGGCACTCGAAGCCGACATCATGGCGGGCTTTGCCGACATCAAGTCGATCGACGAGGATCGCATCCTCCGCCTGTTCCACGCGGTGATCGGCGCAACGCTGCGCACCAACGCCTTTGCGCCCGCCGCCGAAGAAGCGCTGGCGTTCAAGATCGACAGCGCGCAGGTTCCCGGCCTGCCCAAGCCGCTGCCGTGGCGCGAAGTGTGGGTCTATTCGCCGCGCGTCGAGGGCATTCACCTGCGCGCCGGCCCGGTCGCGCGTGGCGGGCTCCGCTGGTCCGACCGCCGCGACGACTTCCGCACCGAAATCCTCGGGCTGATGAAGGCGCAGCGCGTCAAGAATGCCGTGATCGTGCCGACCGGCGCGAAGGGCGGCTTCTATCCCAAGGCGCTGCCCGACGTGTCGCTCGACCGCGACGCGTGGTTTGCCGAGGGCACCGAATGCTATCGCATCTTCATCCGGTCCTTGCTGTCGATCACCGACAATCTGGTCGCGGGCAAGGTCGTGCATCCGAAGGGCGTCGTGATCCACGACGGCGACGATCCTTATTTCGTCGTCGCCGCCGACAAGGGCACCGCGACCTTCTCCGATGTCGCCAATGGGCTCGCGATGGAGCGCGACTTCTGGCTCGGCGATGCGTTCGCGAGCGGCGGGTCGAAGGGTTATGACCATAAGGCGATGGGCATCACCGCCAAGGGCGCGTGGCTGTCGGTCCGGCGCCACTTCGCCGAAATGGGCGTCGATGTGCAGACCGACACGATCCGCGTCGCCGGTTGCGGCGACATGTCGGGCGACGTGTTCGGCAACGGCATGCTGCTGTCGAAGGCGATCCAGCTGACCGCCGCCTTCGACCATCGCCACATCTTCCTCGACCCCAATCCCGATCCGGCGAAGAGCTGGAAGGAACGCGAGCGGATGTTCAACCTGCCGCGCTCATCCTGGGCCGATTATAACGCCAAGCTGATCTCGAAGGGCGGCGGCATCTTCCCGCGCAGCCAGAAGAGCATAACGCTGACCCCTGAAGTGCAGGTGCTGCTCGGCCTGTCGGTCTCCGAAATCGACCCGGTGTCGCTCATTTCGGCGATCCTCAAGGCGCCGGTCGACTTGCTGTGGTTCGGCGGCATCGGCACCTATGTGAAGGCCGCGAGCCAGAATAATGCCGAGGTCGGCGATCCCGCGAACGACGCGCTGCGCGTCGATGCCGAGGATCTGCGCGTGAAGGCGGTCGGCGAGGGTGCGAACCTTGGCACGACGCAGGCGGCGCGCATCGCCTTCTCGGCGAAGGGCGGGCGGATCAACACCGACTTCATCGACAATAGTGCGGGCGTCGATTGCTCGGATAATGAGGTCAATATCAAGATCGCCTTGAACCGCGAGATGGCCGAAGGGCGCCTGTCGCAGGACGACCGCGACGCGCTCCTCGTGCGCATGACCGACAATGTGTCGGAGCTGGTGCTCGAGGACAACCGGCTCCAGGCGCTCGCGCTGTCGATCGCCGAAAAGGGCGGATCGGCGGCGGTGCCGTCGCTCGTCCGGCTGATGGAGACGTTCGAGGCATCGGGCCGGCTCGACCGCAAGGTCGAGGGGCTCGCGGCGAACGACGAACTGCTCCGCCGCGCCGCCGAAGGCCGCGGGCTGACGCGCCCCGAACTGGCGGTGCTGCTGTCGACCGCGAAACTCGCGCTGCAGGATGCGATCGAGAACAGCGACCTCCCCGACGACCCGGCGCTCGGCAGCGACCTTGCCGCGGCCTTCCCCGACGAGATGCAGCGCGATTTTGCGGCTGCGATCGCCGATCACCAGCTGCGCCGCGAAATCATCGCGACGAAGATCGCGAACCGCATCATCAACCGCATGGGCATCGTCCATCCCTTCGAGCTCGTCGAAGAGGAAGGCTGCGCGCTCGGCGATATCGCCGCGGCGTTCGTCGCGGTCGAACGGCTGCTCGAAATGCCGGCGATCTGGGACGCGCTCGACGAAGCGAAGATCGACGAGAGCATCCGCCTGTCGTTGTTCAGCCAGGCCGCGTCGGCGATGACCTCGCAAATGGCCGACCTGCTGCGCGTGACGCAGACATTGTCGCAGCCGGGACCGGTGGTCGCGCGGCTCGAACCCGGGGTCGACCGCCTCAACGCGAGTGTCGACGCGCTGCTCAGCCCTTCGGTCAAGCACCAGTGGGACATGCTGACGCAGCAACTGCTCGACGCGGGCGCGCCCGAGGCGCTGACCGCGTCGGTCGTGCGGCTGTTCAAGACCGACGGCGCGATCGGCATCGTCGACCTTGCCGAACGGCGCGGCGACGACGAGGTCGCGGTGACCAGCGCGTTCACCCATCTGGGCGAAGCGCTCGGGCTCGACTGGGCGCAGACGCTGGCGGCGCATATGAGCCCCGCCGATCCGTGGGAACGCCTGCTCGTCAACAGCCTCGCGCGCGATTTCCAGCAGATGCGGCTGACCTTCCTCGCCGGGCTGCCGAAGGGCGATCTCGACGCGGCGGTGACCAAATGGCTCGCCGATCATGCGCCCCGGGTCGAGCAGTTCCGCGCGACGGTCGACCGGGCGCGGATGATCCCGAACCCGAACGGCGCGATGCTGTCGCATATCGCCGGGCAGGCACGCGGGCTCCTGGGACGGTAATGCCGTTTCAGCCCCGCGTCGCGATCCTCGTCCCGGCGCCCGACTATTATGAAAAGTGGCAGCCCGCTTTCGCCCGCAAGGCGGCGGCGCTGACCGCGGCCGGGCTGATCGTCGAACAGCGCGTGTGGACCGATCCGGGCGATTTATCGGCTTATGATCTGGTGCTGCCGCTTTTCGCCTGGGGGTATCAGCGCGATGTCGCGGGCTGGTACGCGCTGCTCGACCGGCTGGAGGAGGCGCGCCTGCCGGTGGTCAACCCGGTGCCCGTGCTGCGCTGGAACAGCGACAAAGCCTATCTCGGCGAACTCGGCGCCAAGGGCGTTGCGGTCGTGCCGACGGTCGAGGTCGATGCGCTCGACGACGCGAGCCTGACCGAAGCGATGGCCGAACTCGCGACCGACGAGGTCGTGATCAAGCCGGCGATCTCGGGCGGCGCCGACGGAACGCATCGCATCGCGCCCGGCGCACCGATTCCTGCCGACGCAAAGGGCGCGCGGCGGCTGGTCCAGCCGCTGATGCCCGGCATCCTGACCGATGGCGAATATTCGCTTTTCTTCTTCGCCGGCAAGTTCAGCCACGCGATCGTCAAGCGCCCGGCTTCGGGCGACTTTCGCGTGCAGGAGCAATTCGGCGGGCGCGAGACGGCCTGCGAGGCGAGCGACGCCGCGCAGGCGCTCGCTGCGCAGGCGCTGGCGGCGGCACCGGCGCCGCCGGTCTATGCGCGCGTCGATATGGTCAGCGATGCCGCGGGCAAGCTCCACATCATGGAACTCGAACTGATCGAGCCCTCGCTCTTCCTGCATCACGCGCCCGACAAGGGGGCGGCGTTCGGGCTGGCGGTGGCTGGGGCGATCGCCGCCTGATCCTCCCTGTCGCGCAGCGATGGGGAGGTGGCAGCGCGAAGCGCTGACGGAGGGGCAAATAACGCCGACGTCGCTGGCCCCTCCACCATTCGCTTCGCGAACGGTCCCCCTCCCCATGGCTTTGCCACGGGGAGGATCGGTTGCCGGCGTTTGCGACCTGGTCGGTACTGGCCGACATGATGGGAGCGATTTCTGCCCCGTTCACAATCTAACCAATCCTACGCTCCCGCCACAGCCACTGGCGGATCGCCGAGGTCAGGTTCGGCGGATCGTCGGCTTCCATCCGCTCGACATCGATGCGCGCGACAAGCGCGTTGACGGGGAGCGCCTGCCGCGCGGCTTCGGCTTCGAGCGCGTCCCAGAACATCGGCTCGAGGCTGATCGAGGTCGGGTGACCCGCGATCGTCACCGAGCGCTTGACCGGCGGATGAAGCGGCGTGTTCAACGGCGGGCGCGCCAGCGCTGCAGGATCAGCGCGGCGGCGATCAGTTCGATGATGCCGACGAGGATGCCGAGGTTGAGCGGAAGGCCGATGCCGAACAGCGCGAGTGCGGCGACGAGCAGGATCGCGCCGCCGAGCGCCCAATAGGCGATGTCACCATACATCGTCCGGAAGAGGAAATAGCGTGCGCCGACGATCGCGGCGAAGGTCGGGATCGCGAGGTCGGGCGCGCGGATGAGTAGCACCCATGCGATCAGCACGCCTACGAAGAGCGGGATCGTCGCCTCGATCGCGAGCGTTTCAAGCGGCTTGCCGATGGTGGCCCTGGGCGCCTTGAATGCAGCGCGTTCGATGAGGACACCGAGCGGATGGATCATCATGCCGCCGAAAAAGAGCGCCGCGAAGGCGGCCGTCGTGCCGTGAAGCTGCCATATCGTTCCGGCGATCAGCCAGACGAGGCCCGAGACGAGGACGCCGGGGGCGCCGCCGGCATAAGCGCGCGCGAGGTCGTGCCGGGCGGCGGCGAGTGAGGCGTCGGTCATGCGCCGGGTGTAGCGACTTGATTCGCGGCGGCAAGGCCACAGCCGCGCCGCCGCGCCGTCCAAAATCGGGGTACGATTTATTTGGGGTGGCAGGGCATTTCGGCGCTCTGTAAACCGGCCAGCCGATCCGGCGCGAATGCAGACAGGCTTATGACAGGACTTCAGGCGCTCACCGAAAAAGAAAAAGAGACGTTGCGCCTGCTCGTCGATGGCCATGACGCGAAATCGATGGCGCGGCATCTGGGGCTGTCGGTCCACACGATCAACGAACGGCTGCGCGATGCGCGGCGCAAGATGTCGGCGTCGAGCAGCCGCGAGGCGGCGCGGCAGCTGCGCGAGATCGAACGGCAGGACCCCCAATTTCTGGCGGACAGGGTTTTGGGGGATGCGGCCGCCGTCACGGACATGGAAGGGCTTCGGGCATCGGCCGGGACGCGGCGCATGTCGCGCCGCTTCGGCTGGATAGCCGGAGGAATATTCATGTCGATCAGCCTTGCTTTATTTGCTTTCGCCTCGCTGTCGGGGAACGCCGGTACGCCCGCCGCCGCGCCGTCGACCGCCCCTGCCGAAAGCGCCGCGGTCGCTGCGGCGCGCGACTGGCTCGCGCTGGTCGAAAAGGGCGACTGGAACGGGAGCTGGGAGGCGACGGGGCAGGCGTTCAAGGCGCTCAACACGGTCGAGACATGGACCCGCGTGGCGCAGCAGGTGCAGGGGCCGCTGGGGGCGGTGAAGTCGCGGGTGCTGGTCAGTGAAGAGGCGGTGCCCGCGCCGCCCTATGGCTATCAGCTCGTCAAGTTCCGGACGAGCTATGCGAACAAGGCGGGGGCGATCGAAACGCTGTCGCTGGTTCGCGAGGGCGGCGCGTGGCGCGTGGTGGGGTGTACGATCGAGTAGGGGGAATGCGGGCGGCTTGGTGGGCGACGGCAAAGCCGCCGCCTGTCGTCAGACGGGTTCGGCGATCTTTCCGGATCGCCGCCCCGCTGGCCGTGCCGGGCCGTGGCTTCGCCACCGGTTTCCAGCTCGCCGTTCGCTGGCGCGAACGACATTGCTGGCGCCCTCGGCCCGTCAGTACATATGCTGCCCGCCATTGATCGACATCGTCGATCCGGTCACGAACCCCGCATCCTCGCTGCACAGGAACGCGACGCCGCGCGCGATCTCGTCGGCCTGACCCAAGCGTCCGACAGGGATCTTCGCGACGATCTTTTCCAGCACCTGCGGCGGGACGGCGGCGACCATGTCGGTGTCGATATAGCCCGGCGCGATCGCGTTCACCGTCACGCCCTTTTTGGCGCCTTCCTGCGCCAGCGCCTTGGTAAAGCCGTGGATGCCCGATTTGGCGGCGGCGTAATTGACCTGGCCATATTGCCCAGCCTGGCCGTTGATCGACCCGATGTTGACGATGCGGCCCCAGCCGCGCTCGACCATGCCGCCAAAGGTCGCCTTCGCCATGTTGAAGCAGCCGCCGAGGTTGACGCGCATCACGTCGTCCCAGTCGTCATAGCTCATGCGCGCGAGCGTGCCGTCGCGCGTGATGCCGGCGTTGTTGACGACGATATCGATGGGGCCGAATTCCTCGGCGATGCGCGCGCAGCTGTCGAGGCATGCCTGATGGTCGCCGACGTCCCATTTGATCGCCGCGATGCCGGTGCGGTCGGTGAACTCGCGCGCCTTTTCGTCATTGCCGCCATAGTTGGCGACGACGGTGACGCCCTGTTCCTTGAGTTTCAGGGAAATCGCTTCCCCGATGCCGCGGCTGCCACCGGTAACGATTGCGATGCGTGCCATAAATCCTTCTCTCCCACAGAGTTATGGACCATGACTAGGCGGCGCAAGCGGCCGCCGCAAGTTTACCGGAACGTCAATCGCAAAGCTATTCAAGGGATAGAGGCGGTTAGCTGCTCACTTGTACACGCAGTTTCGAAAAATCGCCGATCGCAAGGTTGGCCTTGTCGATCGTCACCACCAGATTGTCGCGGTCGCCAAAGATGCGGCTCATCAATCCGCTGGTCGGCAATTCGAGCAAAACCGCGTCGCGTTCCTCGTCATAATCGGGGACGTGGCGAAAGGGCTCATGCCCCATCGCCGCCATCTCGCGTTCGGCCAGGGTGCGCCACCAGGGCTCGAAAAGCGCGCGCGCCGGCGCCGACAGATTGTCGGGATTGGCGCACCAGGCATGTTTCGCGCGATCGAACAGGATCGTCTGATAGTCGTGAACCCACAGATTCGCATCGGCGCGGTGCGTGGTCAGCGGCAGGGTGATCGTCTCGACCTGTTCGGCGCCCGTTTCGGGGGCGGCCGAGCGGATCACCTTGACCCAGCGGATCGCGTGCAGCCCCGCCATCACCGCCGTTGCGTCGCCGGCCGAGAAATCGGCGCGCCCGGCGCCGTCGCGGACGATCGCGATAATCTCTTCGGCGCGCGCGCGCGCTTCGCGGTTGAGCGCGGCGCATTGTTCCATTTCGTCGGGATTGTCGGTGTCGGCCTCGGGAGGCGCTTCGGTCATCAGCCGGTCGAGTCGCTGTTCGAGCAGCGCGACCATCGCGGTCATGCTGCCCCAGTCGAAGGGATGGAAGGCGGGGTCGGCGATGTCGTAGCCGCGATCGTGGAGCGCGGCACCGGGCTCATCCGGATCGCCTTCGCTGCGCGGATCGGCATCGCCCGCGCGGACGGCGACCAGGTCGACGGGCCATTCGGGAAAGGCGCGCACGGCAAAGGAGGCGAGATCGCCCGAAGCGAGGCCGCCATGCGGGCCGAACCATCCCTCGGGATCGTTGAGTGTGAAGGGCGGTGCAACGGGCATGCCGGTATCGCGCAGGTGAAGGACGCGCAGCGCATGTTTGCGGCGGTGAATGAAGAAGGCGAGCGCGCCGTCGCGCGGCCCCAGCCCACCCCACAGGTCTTGCGGCAGGTCGGCGCAGCTGATCTGCGCCAGAAAATCCGCTGGCTGATCGTCGATCCTTGGCCATTCCATGCCCGCGGGGAGGTGCGGGCGGCCACCGAGCCAGCTGTTCGTCGATATGGCGTCGCGCGGCGGAATCTGGGGAATGAGGCGAAGCGTGACCTCTTCGATATCGGCCTTCTCGATCCGGTGCGCTTCGTCCTCGACCCCGGAAATCACCGGTTCGAGGGCAACCTCGACGGGCTCGGCAACGGCGACGGGCTCGGGCGAGATTTCATATTCGGCCTCGGCCGGTATTTCGAGCGGCGCCTTGCGGCTGATCCGCGCGAGCCGTGAGGGAGAGATTTCGACCTCCTCATATTCGGGTGCGGTTTTGCGCGAGAGTTTGGGCAGGCGGATTTCACGGGGCTCGCGCGGAACTCGCGGCGCGGCGGGTGCGGTGCGCGGTCGCCGCGACCACCAGATGGCGAAGACGATCGCCAATAGGGCCAGCGTCACTCCGGCGAGCATCAGCACCGCCGATTCGACCTCGTTCATCGCGAATCTCCAAAATGGCGCGGTTCAAGAAGCTTTCCGCACCGTGTCGGATCAATTTAGCGCATGGACCTAAACAGTTGGTAAGCGGCCGCGATCAGAGCCAGCCCGCGAGTTCACGGCGGACCAGGCTCTCGAGCATCGCGATCCCGGGGGCATCGGCGTTGAGGCATGAGAGATAGGCGAAATCCTTGCCGCCGGCGTCCGCATATTGGCCCTTGCCGCGCATCGCGAGCTCTTCGAGCGTTTCGAGGCAATCGGCCGCAAAGCCGGGCGCGAAGATCGCGACGCTGCGGCCGTCGCGGCCGAGCTGTTCGAGCCGCGTGTCGGTCGCGGGTTCAAGCCATTTGGCGCGCCCAAAGCGCGACTGGAAACTGACCTCGACCGGGCGCCCCAAGGCTTCCGAAAGCCGGCGCGCGGTCGCCTGGCACTGGTCGTGATAGGGGTCGCCTAGCGTCCGCGTGCGCTCGGGCATGCCGTGGAAGCTTGCGAGCAGGACGTCGGGGGTGAAGTCGAGCGCGGCCAGTCCCTCCTCCACAGACGCTTTCAACGCGCCGAGATAAGCGGCGTCGGCATGATAGGGCGGCAGGAAGCGCAGCGTCGGCTGCCAGCGCAGCGATTGCAGATGCTGGCCCGCCGCATCGACGACGGTCGCGGTCGTCGCGGCGCAATATTGCGGATAGAGCGGTGCGATGAGGATGCGGTCGCATCCCGCCGCCTTCAGCGCATCGATTGCCGCGCCGATCGCCGGTTCGCCATAGCGCATCGCATAAGCGACCCGCACCGTTTCTCCGAACGCCGCCTGCAAGGCTTCGGCCTGACGGCGCGTGATCGCGGCGAGCGGCGAGCCTTCGTCGGTCCACACTTGCGCGTACGCATGCGCCGATGTCTTCGGGCGGGTGGTCAGGATGATCCCGCGCAGGATCGGCTGCCACAGGATTTGCGGGATTTCGACGACGCGGCGGTCGGACAGGAATTCGGCAAGGTAGCGCCGTACCGAGCGCGCGTCGGGGGCATCGGGGGTACCGAGGTTGACGAGCAGCACGCCAATCTGTGGCGGCGCGCTCACAGCGGATGCGCCGAAAGGGGCAGGCGGCGGATGCGGCGGCCGGTGGCGGCAAACATCGCGTTGGCGATCGCGGGGGCGACGACGGGAACGCCGATTTCGCCGAGCCCGCCGGGTTCGCGGTCGCTTTCGACGAATTCGACCAATATCTGCGGCGTTTGCGACAGGTCGGGCAGGCCGAGCTGGCCGAGTTTGCGCGCGGTCGCGAGGCCGCCTTCATAGTCGGTCGTCGCGCCGGCGGCGGCGGCGAGGCCGAAGATCAGCCCGCCCTCGATCTGTTGCCGCGCGATCACAGGATTCACCAGGCGCCCGGCGTCGACCACCGCGACCAATTGCTCGACCTGCAGCCCGCGCTCGCTTGGCCGCGCGGTCGCCATCAGCGCGATATGGCTGCCGCGCATTGCATGGCACGCGAGCCCCTGCGCGGTCCCCGACAATCCGCCTTCCCAGCCGCCGAGGCTGGTCGCGGTGAGCAGGCAGCGCGCGAGCAGCGGCGCATTGCCGAGCATCGCCATGCGATAGGATAGCGCATCGGTTCCGGCGCGCGCCGCCATTTCGTCGATAAAACATTCGGTAAAAAACGCGGTGTAGCTGTCGGCATTGCCGCGCCAGCGTCCCGTCGGCAGGCCGATGTCGGCGGGGCAATGGTCGACCGCGAAGTGCGGGATCGCATAGCCGCTCGCCGCGCCCTCGACCGCGGCGGCATCGGGGTTGCCCGCCGCCGCGCGCTGCGCGACGTCCGCCGGCGTGTTATCGAACAGCCGGTCGCGAAATTCATGGTTGGTCGAGGGAACGGCGATGCGCGTGACGAGTGCGTCGATCCCGCCCGCGGCGTTGAGCGTGGCGGTCAGCTTGGCGCGCGCGGGCGCGCGCGGCGGCAGGCGCATAATCTCTTCGGCGCGCGACCAGGCGAGCTGGACGGGGCGTTTTACCTGCAGCGCGATGATCGCCGCCTGCACCGCGACATTGTGGTCGAGGCAGGCGTCGAACGATCCGCCCGCCATCATCGGGAACAGCGTGACATTGGCGGGCGCCAGCCCCGTCGCGCGCGCCACCGCATCGCGGCATTGCGCGGGCGCCTGCGTCGCGACCCAGACGCGCAGGCCGCCGCCGTCGGGCGCCGCGGTCGCGGTGCGCGTTTCGATGGCGGCGTGGAGCGCGGGCGCGACGGCATATTCGGCGGCGATTTTCTGCCGTCCTTCCATCGCCTCGGCGACATCGCCTTCGCTGGCGATGCGATAGCCATCGCCTTTCAGCGCTGCTTTCAGCGCCTTGTCGATCCGGTCGGTCGAGATCGGGGTGCCTTCGGTTTCGAAGACGGGCGCGAAGCGGTCGAGCGCGCGGTTCGCGGCCCACCAGTTGCGCGCGACCGCCGCGACCCAGCGCTCATGCGTGACGACATGCAGCAGGCCGGGCGAGCCGAGCCCTTTCTTGCGGTCGATGCTTTTCAGCCGCGTCGCGCCGAGCGGGCCCTGCCGGATCGCCGCGAACACCATGTCGGGCAGGCGGATGTCGCCGGCATAATTGGCCGAGCCGTCGATCTTGGCGGGCAGATCGAGCCGCGTCAGCTCCTTGCCGTAAAGCGGGTCCGAACTGCTGGCACGATAGACGGGCTCGGCGGGCGGTTCGAGCAGCGCCGCGGCCGCCGCGACATCGCCAAAGCGCAGCCTTTTCTTGCCATGGGTGACGAAGCCGTCCTGCGTGTCGCATTCTTCCCAGTCGGCGTCCCAGCGATTGGCCGCCGCCATCATCAGCAGCGCGCGCGTCTGCGCCGCCGCGGCGCGGCACGGTGCTTCGAACATGCGCACCGACGAGCTGTTCGCGGTGAGCATCACCGCGTGGCGCACCGCCCATTCGCGGCGCGCCCAGCTGCGCACATCGGACACGAAATCGGGGACACCGGCGCGCGGGGTGAAGACCGCGCTATCCTCGTCGATCAGCAGCGTGTTGGTGTAGAGCGGGTTGATCGGCGCGCTCTCGACCGCGATCGTCCGCCAGTCGGCGCCGAGTTCGTCGGCCATGATCTGCGGCAGCAAGGTGGTGACGCCCTGCCCCATCTCGCATTGCGGGACGATCGCGCTGATATGGCCGTCGTCGCCGATCTTGAGGAAGGCGTTGAAGATATGTTCGTCGGGGGCGGCGGTGAGGTTCGGCTGATAATCGCGCGGCCACAGGCTCCACGCGATCGCCAGCCCGCCCGCCGCGGTCGCGCCGACCAGCAGCGAACGGCGGCTGACGTGCGGCAGGCGCGATTTATCTTTCCCCACGATGTCGCGAATGCCGGCCATGCTCGCTGCTGATAGTCAGGGGTGCGAATCGGCGCAAAGAAAATCGGCCTTTCGCGCGGCCGCCAGCGTTGCGCTCTATTTCTCCGACAAAGCGAAGTCGACGCGCACCGAAACCTGCGATTCGCTGACGCCCGGATTGAACGGCGGGGCGGCGTTGGCCGATTGAGCAGCGGCCTCATAAGCGACGCCGCCGGCATAAGGCATCGGTGGCGCGCTGTCGCCGCCATCGCGGATCGTCAGCACCCGGTCGATCTTGAGCCCCGCGGCGCCCGCATAAGCGTCGGCGCGGGCGCGCGCGGCGCGATAGGCGGCGGCGTAAGCCGATTTGGTCGCAGCTTCCTGATCGGAGACGCGTAGCGTCGGCCCCGACAGGACATTGGCACCGGCCTCTGTCGTCGCGGCGACGGCTTCGCCCGCCTTGTCGACCGCGCGCATCCGCACCTCGACCTGATTGACGGCTTCATACTTGCCCTTGTTGGCGCCCCAGTCGATCCGGTTCACGGTCAGCTGGCGCGTCTGGAGATCCTTGCCCGCGACACCAAAGGCTTTGAGCGCCTCGGTCACCTTGGTCATCGTTTCATTGTTGCGCTGCGTCGCGGCTTCGGCCGATGCGGCGATCGTGCTCACGCCCGCGGTAAAGCGTGCCTCGTCGGGCCGCGTTTCGGATCGGCCGGTCGCGGAGACCGAGAGCAGCGTCTCGTCATGCCCGACGCCGCGCGGGTCGGGCGCCTTTTCGCTGCAGGCGCCGAGCGCGAGCAAAGGAATCAGCATAAGGGTCTGGGTGCGCATATATTTTCTCCCGTTCGATGCGACCTAGCGCATGACGGGGGAATCGGTTCCTTACCAACCCCAGGGCGCGGGCGGCGGCGTCACCGGTTTCGCATAATCGAACGCGACGCGGAAATGCCGTCCCTGCCGGTCGAGGCCGTAGGTGAAGCCCGCGTCCGTCGTTTCGACCGACCAGATGTTGCTATTCGAAACGCTGCGGCCGGTTGCGGTGAACATCGCGATCGATTCGGCGTCGACGGGGAAGGTCTGGCGCGTTGCCGTCCCGGCATCGGCGGTGTCGCCGCCATAGAGGGTGACGGCGTCGGGCTTGCCGTCGGCGTGGCGATGGTCGTGCTTGAGGCGGAGGCCCGCCGGCGTCCGGGTGATGATCCATGTCCGCGAGCGGTCCCAGCCGCCGTCTTCGGCCAGCCCGTCGATGTGAAAGGGAATCTCGATCCGGTCGGGCGTGCAATGGCGAATGTGCATCACCATCGCCTTGCCGCGCATCTCGGCGTCGGCCTCCTGATCGCTTGCGAGCTTGCCGGCGTAGGCTTGGCCGCAGCGCGCCGAAAGCGCCTCGAAAAACGCATCCTGCGGGCTGTTGGCGACGGAAGTCGTGGCACATCCCGCGAGCATGGCCGCGGTGAGCAGCGAAAGCGCGGCTTTCACTTCAGCAGGCCGAGTCGCGGGATCTCGACTTTGGGGCAGCGATCCATGACGACGGTCAGTCCCGCGGCCTCGGCGCGTTTCGCCGCGGCTTCGTCGATGACCCCGATCTGCATCCACACCGCCTTCGCGCCATGGACGATCGCCTCGTCGACCGCGGTGCCGGCGTCGGCGCTGTTGCGGAAAATGTCGACGAGCTCGGCGGGCGGCTCGACGTCGGCGAGCGTCGCGACGACGGGCGCGCCGTGGATTGTCTTGCCGGCGTGGCCGGGGTTCACCGCGATCACGTCATGCCCTTGGCCCACGAGGAAGGCGAGGACGCCGTTCGACGGGCGTGCCGGGTTCGGCGACGCGCCAACGACGGCGATGCGGCGCTTTTGCCCGAGCAGTTCGCGGATTTCGCCTTCGTCGTTGATCGCCATTATCGCCCCTTTCGTGTGTTCAGCCACTCGGCAACCTTCGCCGCTATCGCATGGAATGGCTCGCCCGCGGGATCGGTTCCCGCCGCGGGCGGCACGCCGCCATCGCTCGCAAGGCGGATGCCCATCGACAGCGGCACGCGCCCGAGGAAGTCGAGCCCCATCGTCTTTGCCGCCGCTTCGGCGCCGCCGCACCCGAACGGGTCGCTGACCTCGCCGCAATGCGGGCAGGCATAGCCCGCCATATTCTCGACAAGCCCGATGATCGGCACGTCGGCCTGTTCGAACAGGCTGACCGCGCGCGTCGCGTCCATCAGCGCAAGATCCTGCGGGGTCGATATGATCACCGCGCCCGCGGGCTTGTGCCGCTGGATCATCGTCAGCTGGACGTCGCCGGTGCCGGGCGGCAGGTCGACGACGAGCGTGTCGATGTCGCCCCAGCTCGCGTCGACGAGCTGTTCGAGCGCCTTGCCCGCCATCGGGCCGCGCCACGCGATCGCCTGTCCGGGCGCGGCGATCTGGCCGGTCGAGAGCATCGGCACGCCATAGGCGTTGGGGACGGGGGCCAGCTTCGATCCGCGCGCTTCGGGCTTCACGCCCTCGCTGTCCATCAATCGGGGTTGCGAAGGCCCGTAGATGTCGGCGTCGACCAGCCCGACCTTCACCCCCAGGCGGCGCAGCGCGACCGCGAGGTTCGCGGCGAGCGTGGATTTGCCGACCCCGCCCTTGCCGCTGCCGACCGCGATGATCGTCATCGCCTTTTTCTCTGCGGTCATCGCGATGCGCACTTCGCGCACCCCGGTTTCGGCAAGCAGGCCGGCGCGGAGCTTGTCCTCGAGCGGCTGGCGCTCTTCGACGGCAAGCCCCGACACATCGAGCACCACCGCGAGCAATCCCGAATCGTCGAGCATTCGCAGGCCTGACGACCGTCCTCCACTGAGGTCGGCGGCGGCGGCGGTCAGGCGGGCGATATCGGCGCTTTGTTCGGTCATGTCCGCGGCAGATAGGCATGATTGGTGCGTTTGCCAGCCATTTTCGTGCGCACCCCCTGTTAATCGCGCCCGCCGCCCCTATAAAAGCCTTATGAACGACAAGATTGACGGCAGCATGGGACGCCGCAGCCCGAGAGGATTGCGGCAATTTTTCCATCAGATCAGCCAGATGGCCAACAGCCCCTGGGGCAGCGGTCCCGGCAAGGGGGATGATGACGGGAAGGGCGACGGCAAAAAGCCCGGCCCGCGCAACCCGTGGGTCACGCCCGATCCGGCCGACCAGCGGCGCGCGCAAAAGCCGCGCGGCCCCTCGGCGCTCGACGAATTGCTGCGCAAGGGACGCGGCGGTTTCGGCGGGGGTGGCTCGGGCGGCGGCAGCCCGTTCAATTTCGGCGATTCGGCGAAGCTCTGGAAATGGGTGGTGCTCGCGCTCGTCGCCGCGTGGGTGCTCTTCTCCTCCTTCCACATCGTACCGCCCGAAAAGGAAGGCGTGGTCACGCGCCTCGGCAGCTATTCGCGCACCGTCGGCCCCGGCGTGAAACTGACCTGGCCGGCGCCGATCGAGCGCATCCGGCTCGAGGACGTCCGCGCGATCCGTACGATGGCGGTCGGCTCGCCGAACGCTACGGACGAGAATTTCGTGCTGACGCGCGACCAGAGCATCGTCGACCTCGCTTATGAGGTCCGCTGGTCGGTGCGCGATCCCGAGCTGTTCTTCTTCCAGCTCGCCGATCCCGAAGGCACGATCCGCGAAGTCGCCGAAAGCGCGATGCGCGCGACGGTCGCGAACTTCGACCTCGTCCAGGCGATCGGCCCCGGCCGCGTCGAGATCGAGGCGCAGGTCCAGCAGCGTATGCAGGAATTGCTCAACCAGTATCGCGCCGGCGTGATGATCCAGGGCATCGCGATCCGCCAGGTCGACCCGCCGAGCCAGGTCGACGAGGCGTTCAAGGAAGTCACCGCGGCGCGGCAGGAACGCGAATCGGCGATCAACCTCGCGCGCGCTTATCAGCAGCAGGTGCTCGAACGCGCACGCGGCGACACGTCGGCATTCGACCAGATCTACGCGCAATATGAGCTGGCACCCGAAGTGACGCGCAAGCGCCTTTATTATGAAACGATGGAGAATGTGTTGTCGAACGTCGACAAGACGATTGTCGAAGCACGCGGGGTGACCCCCTATCTGCCGCTCAACGAAGTGCAGAAGCGGATCAAGGCGCCTGAAGCCACCACGAAGGGAGGCGAATGATGTTCGGTTCGTTCTTCCAGAACCCGATGCGGCTGCTCTTTGGCGTGGTCATCATCCTCGTCATCCTGTCGCAATCGCTGGCGATCGTGCCCGAGGACAAGCAGGCACTGATCCTGCGCTTCGGCGAGATCGAGCGGACGGTGAACCGCTACAAGGAAGGCGAGGATTTCGGCAAGTCCGGCGCCGGCCTCGTCCTGCGCGTGCCCTTCACCGACGGCATCCAATATATCGACAAGCGCATCCTCGGCGTGAACATGGAGCGCCAGCAGGTGCTCTCGACCGATCAGCAGCGGCTGCAGGTCGACGCCTTCGCGCGCTTCCGCATCACCAATCCGGTGCGTATGTACACCGCGATCCGCACCGAGGATAAATTGCAGGCGCAGCTCGCGACGATCCTCGGCTCGTCGCTGCGCAACGAGCTGGGCAAGCGCACCTTCGCGACCTTGCTGTCGCCCGAACGCGGTGCGGTGATGGACAATATCCAGGTCGCGTTGAACCGCGAAGCGAACAAATATGGCGCCGAGATCATCGACGTTCGGATCAAGCGCGCCGACCTTCCCGAAGGCGCGACGCTCGAGGCGGCGTACAACCGCATGCGCACCGCGCGCCAGCAGGAAGCGATCTCGATCCGCGCCGAAGGGCAGAAGGAAGCGCAGATCATCCGCGGCAGCGCCGATGGTGAAGCGGCGCGTATCTACGCCGCCAGCTTTGGCAAGGACCCGGAGTTTTACGATTTCTACCGCGCGATGCAGAGCTATCGGCAGACCTTCCTGGGTGAAAACAACACGGGCGGGACGTCGATCATCATGTCGCCCGACAATGAATATCTGAAGCGGTTCAGCGGCGGTTGATGAGGGCGGCTGCCGGCTGAATGGAACTTGCAGCGCTCGTTCATGTTCAATCACCGTTCAGCCAATTCGCCGCAGATAGCCGCGGCCGGGGCAGATGAGTTTTTCGAGAACGAAAAGGAATTTCGATCGTGCGTTATGTTTATGGCATCACTTCGGCCTTGCTGGCGGGTGGCACCGCGCTGGCGCTGGTCACCCAGTCCCCCGTCGGCGCGCAGGTCGCGCAGAATGAGAAGAGCGAAATCGCCAAGGTCGTTCCGCGTTCGGGTGCGCCCGAAAGCTTCGCCGACCTGGTCGAACAGCTGCAGCCCGCGGTGGTCAACATCTCGACCAAGCAGGAAGTCACGCTCGGCGTGCGGCTGAACCCCTTTGCGGGGACGCGCGAGCCGATCACGCAGGAACAGCAGGGCGGCGGCTCGGGCTTCCTGATTTCGGCCGACGGCTATATCGTCACCAACAATCACGTCATCTCGGGCGGTCCGCGCGGCGAGGCGGTGAACCAGGTGACGGTGACGCTGACCAACCAGAAGGAATATAAGGCGACGATCGTCGGCCGCGACGTCGCGTCCGACCTCGCGCTGCTCAAGATCGACGCGACCGGCCTGCCCTTCGTCAAATTCGCCGACGGCGGCACCGCGCGCGTCGGCGACTGGGTCGTCGCGATCGGCAATCCGCTCGGCCTCGGCTCGACGGTGACCGCGGGCATCATCTCGGCGGTTCAGCGCAACATCGGGCAGGGCGGCGCCTATGACCGCTATATCCAGACCGATACCGCGATCAACCGCGGCAATTCGGGCGGCCCGCTGTTCGACCTTCAGGGCAATGTCGTCGGCATCAACAATATGCTGATCTCGCCCGTCGGCGCGAACATCGGCGTCAATTTCGCGATCCCCGCCGATGCGGCGATCCCGGTGATCAACGCGCTGCGCGCGGGCGAAAAGGTCCAGCGCGGCTATCTCGGCATCGGCATCGCGCCGGTCGACGAGGATCTCGCGGCGGCGCTCGGGCTGCCCAAGGATCGCGGCGAGTTCATCCAGCGCGTCGAACCCGCACAGGCGGGCGAGAAGGCCGGGCTGAAGCGCGGCGACGTCGTGACCAAGGTCAATGGCAAGGACGTCACGCCGCAGCAGACTTTGTCGTACATCGTCTCGAACACCAAGCCGGGCACGCGCATCCCGCTGGAGATCATCCGCGACGGCAAGGCGATGACGCTCAATGTCCTCGTCGGCACGCGTCCGCCCGAGGAAGAGCTGGCGGGCGCCAATTTCGACCCCGAGGCCGAGCAGGCAGAACCCGAGGATCCGACCGGCGCGGCCGACAAGGCGATCCAGGACGAGCTTGGCCTGTCGGTGCAGGTGGTGACCCCCGATATCGCGCGCGCGGTGGGTGTCGACGCCGGAACCAAGGGTCTGGTGATCGGCGCCGCGTCGGCGAGCAGCGACGCCGGCCGCAAGGGCCTGCGCCGCGGCGACGTGATCCTCAGCGCGAACCGCACCCCGGTCACGACGAGCGAGGCGCTCGCCAAGACCATCGCCGACGCGAAGAAGGCGGGCCGCGATGCGGTGCTGCTCGAAATCCAGCGCCGCGGCCAGCCGTCGGCCTTTATCGCGATTCGCGTGAAATAGGCTTCGGCTTCCGGTCCATCAAACGGGGCGCCGCACCTTCGGGTCCGGCGCCCTTTTTGTTTGCGCACCGCGGTTCTTGTTCATATTATGTTCTCATAAGAACGAGTCGGGAGAAAGATGATGATTGGCTATGTGACGCTGGGAACGAAGGATCTGGCAAAGGCGGCGGTCTTCTATGACGCGATTGCCGCCGAACTCGACACGCCGCGGATGATGGAGTTCGACGGCTTCATCGCGTGGGGAAAGCCGGGCGGCGGCGCGGGCATCGGGCTGACGCGGCCCTTCGACGGCAATGTCGCGACGGTCGGCAACGGCGTGATGGTCGCGCTGCAGGCGAAGGACAAGGAACAGGTCCACCGCCTCCACGAAATCGCACTCGCCAACGGCGGGACGTGCGAAGGTCCGCCGGGACCGCGCGGCGAGGGATTTTACGCCGGTTATTTCCGCGACCCCGACGGCAACAAGCTCAACGCCTTCATCATGGGGTGAATGGGTCGGGTCGATGTCGGCTTTTGGGGTGGGGAGCGGGCGTTCATGTTCCCCACTTTCGTCATCGCGGACTTGATCCGGGGTGACGATGATTGGGGAGACGGCCTTCGGTCACGCGCCGCCCTACGCCTCCCGCAACAATGGCCAGAGTTCCAGCCACTTTTTGGATCGCCGTCGCTCGTCGTAAACGTCGCGCTTCAGGTCGACGAAATTTGCCGCGGGGCGCAAGATCAGGCCGAAAAGATCGTCGGTGCCCAGGGGAGCTGCGACTTCGCAGAGGCCGGCACCATGATGTCGGGCCGCAACGGCGGTCGCTGTCTCGGGCCAATGGCGCATTGCATCGATGGCGGAAGCATAAGGCGGATCGCCGTTACGGATGTGCATCCGTGCCTGATTCTTGACCGACCAGAGGGCCGATGGCTCGATTGCCGCCAGCCGATCCTCGTGGTGCCGATCGAGTGCCGGGTCGGTTCGATCGGGATCGTACCAGATCACGTCGATATCGCCATTGGGCGGCGATGGCGGATATTGGTGCAGATGATCCCAAACCGCGTTTCGGACAAAACCCGCCCCGATCCAGCAGTCGGGCAGATCGAGCGCTGCAACCGTCGCGAGCAGATGCCAGCGCCGCCGGTCGGCGCGCAGGATGGAAATTATCTCGGCCTCCGCAGCGCTCATCTGCAAGAGATAGCGTGCTTGGCGGCGATTGGATATGCCCGCCGCCGGTCGATGCCGGCGGCGGGCATGGAAAGGGCCTTTCCTAAAATATCCCGCCATGATCTATGCTGTCGGATGGCCCGACCCGATACCATTGCTGTTCTTGCCCGTGGCGCGATGCGCCGACCGCCCGTACGATCGCTTAAAGCCACAAAAGCCCCATTTTCGCTTCGCGCGTGCGGGGCTTTTGTGGCTTTAGCGCCAGCGGCGGTGTTCCCCCGTGCCGCCGCGAAACGCGAATTCAGTGTAAAGTTCGGTGGTTTTTGGCCGTGTGCTGGTTTCGGCGGCGACGCTGGTTTGCCGATTGCCTGCACTCACCCGCCGCTCTAACCTCGACGCAACATTTCAAGGTGGAGGACAGCGGGTGAGCGACGGCAGTACGGCAAGCGAAATCTATATCGGCCTTGGCGGAGGCGGCGCAGCCGATGGCCCGCGCCAGTCGCTGGTGCTGAAACGTGCGAACCGTCACGGGTTGATCGCGGGTGCGACCGGCACCGGCAAGACGGTGACCTTGCAGGGGCTCGCCGAGGGTTTTTCGGCGGTCGGCGTTCCGGTGTTCGTCGCCGATGTGAAGGGCGACCTTGCCGGCATGGCGATGGCGGGCAGCCCGACCGCGAAGACGCACGAGATTTTCGCCGCGCGCGCCGCCGAGATCGGCGATGCGACATGGGCCTATCGCGACAATCCGGTGATCTTCTGGGATTTGTTCGGCGAACAGGGGCACCCCGTGCGCACGACGATTTCCGAAATGGGCCCGCTGCTGCTCGCGCGGCTGATGGGGCTCAACGAGGTGCAGGAGGGCGTGCTGGCGATTGCGTTCCGCGTCGCCGACGAACAGAATCTGCTCCTGCTCGACCTCGGCGACTTGCAGGCGATGCTGTCGTGGTGCGCCGAAAGCGCCGATGAGCTCACGACCAAATATGGCAATGTGTCGAAGGCGACCGTCGGCACGATCCAGCGCCAATTGCTGACGCTCGAAAGCCAGGGGGGCGCCAATTTCTTCGGCGAGCCCGCGCTCGACATTCAGGACATGATCCGCACCGACGAAAATGGCCGCGGCTATGTGAATATCCTCGCCGCCGACAAGCTGATGGCGAGCCCGAAGCTTTACGCGACCTTCCTCCTCTGGATGCTCAGCGAGATGTTCGAGACGCTTCCCGAGGTCGGCGACCCCGACAAGCCGAAGCTCGTCTTCTTCTTCGACGAGGCGCATCTGCTGTTCGACGATGCGCCGCCCGCGCTGACCGAAAAGATCGAGCAGGTCGTGCGCCTGATCCGTTCGAAGGGCGTCGGCGTCTATTTCGTCACGCAGAACCCGATCGACGTCCCCGAGGAAGTCGCGGGCCAGCTCGGCAACCGCGTCCAGCATGCGCTGCGCGCCTTCACCCCGCGCGACCAGAAAGCCGTGAAGGCGGCCGCCGACACCTTCCGCCCCAACCCCAAGGTCGACGTCGCGCGCGAGATTACCGAACTCAAGGTCGGCGAGGCGCTGGTGTCGCTGCTGATGGCCGACGGCGCGCCGTCGCCGGTCGAACGCACCTTGATCAAGCCGCCCTGCTCGCGCGCGGGTCCGCTCGACGCCAAGGAGCGCGCGATCATCAAGTCGATCTCGCCCGTCGAGGGCAAATATGACACCGCCGTCGATCGCGAGAGCGCCGAGGAACTGCTCGCCGCCAAGGCCGAGCAGGCGCAAGCGGCGGCCGTCGAAGCCAAGGCACAGGTCGAGGCCGACAAGCAGGCCGCGATCGCCGCGAAGGAAGAGGCGAAGCGCAAGGCGGCCGAGGAACGCGAGCGGCTGCGGCTCGAAAAGGCCGCGGCGCGCGAAGCCGCGAAACCGTCGATGACCGAAAAAATGGTCCAGTCGGCGGCACGCTCGGCGGCGACCAGCCTCGGGCGGCAGGTTGCGGGCAAGTTCGGCGGCCAGCTGATGCGCGGGATATTGGGCAGCCTGTTCAAGTGAACGAAGCCGATGCCGCGCTGATGGAGGCGAGCCTGACGGCCGTCGCCGACGCCGGCATCGACATCCGCCACGCCCTGTTCGACCGCTTCTTTGCTGCGTTTCCCGAGCGGCGCGCGAGCTTCATGGTCGTCGACGCCTCGTCGCGGCGGATGACCGACGAGACGCTGCAGATGATGTTCGGGCTGGCGAAGCGCGAAGGCTGGGTGTGGCCGCTCGTCGCCGAGCTTGTCTTCACCCACCGCGCCTATGGGCCGCTGCCGATCGCCGAATATGACGCCTTCATCGACATGACGGTCGCCGAACTGGGCGCTGCGGCGGGCGGGGCATGGAGCAACGAGACGGCGACCGCGTGGCAGCGCCATGCCGACGCGCTCAAGGCGATGATTCGCCGCGCGCGCGCCGAATGGGAAAGCGCGATGCCGGCCGGGGCGCCGCAGCCGGCCGGGTAAGACACCGTTCGTCATCGCCGCGAAAGCGGGGATCCAGCTTCAACGCGCATAAAAGCTGGACCCCTGCCTTCGCGGGGATGACGAGAAGGGGCGGTTTACTTCGCCTTCAGCCAGCCGGCGATTTCGCCCTTGATGCGCGGGCGGCTGACGCTGCGCTCTTTCAGGCTCGCCAGCGTCTTGTCATAGGGCTTGCGCACGTCGGCGGGCAGCGGCGCCGCAATCCGCTCGAGCTTCGCGATCATCGCGGGATCGTTCGACGAGGCTGCGAGGCCCGCGAGGAAGCGCGCGCGTGCCGAGGCGTCGATCAGCCGGTCGACCGCGGCCTGGTTTGCCTGCGCGAAATCGACCGCCAGTTCGGGGTGATTCTTCGCGACCGCGCCGATGATCGAGGCGCTGACGGTCTTGCCGGGTTCGTCGGTGAGTGCGAGGTCGAGGGCGCGCTTGGCAAGGGGTTCGTCCTTCGCATTGCCCAAGAACGTGTAGAAGGCGCTGCGCTCGACCGCCGATTTCGACCCCTTCGCCATGGCGCGCAGCTTGGTCCATTCGGCCTCGCTCGCGTTGGCCGCGACGATGTCGAGCCAGCGCGATTTCAGCGGGCCGTCGAGCGCCGAGGGATTGCTGTCGAGCAGCGCGAAGCGGCGGCGGGCCTCTGCCAGCACCTTGGCGTCGCCCAACGTCCCGAGCGCGCCGAGCAGTTCGGAGCGCAGGATGCTGTCGAGCGCGGGTTCGCCGACACGCGCGTCGAAGCCGAGGCGTCCCATCGCGGGTGCGAGCGCCGTAGTGCCGCGTGCCGCAATCTGTTTCTGCACCGCCGGCTGGTCGTCAAAATAGCCGTACAGCGCCGCATAGCGCCCTGCGACGTCGCCGAGCAGCTTCTGGCTCGCATCGTGCGGCACTGCTGTCAGCAGGTCGAGCGCGGCGCCCATCGGCTGGTAGCCCGCATAAGCGAGCGCGAAATTGTCGCCGAGCAGCCCGAGCTGGTCGATCGGAGCGAGCTTCGCGAAGTCGCCGCGGAGCGCGGCCAGCGCGGCGGGCGAATAGAGGGTGCGGTAATAGCCCGCCTGGCCGGCGTTGAGCAGCACCGCGCCGCAGCCGGGCAGGGTGAGCGTGCCGGTGCCGCCGGCGACCACCTGCCGCGCGACCGCGCCATTTCCGGCGCGCGCGAGCACGGGCACCTGCCAGCGGCGGCCTTCGGCGGCGATGCTGTCCTTGCGATCGCGCGAAAACTCGCTCTGCGTCAGCTGGACGGTGGTGTTGCCACCCGCGCAGGACACGGCGCCGACGCGAAGCAGCGGGATTCCCGGCTGGTTCGTAAAATCATGCGCGATCGCGGTCAGCCCCTTCGCGCCCGCCGCCTCGACCGCGTTCCACAGATCGTCGGTGCGCGTGTTGGCATATTTATGCTTTGCCATGTAGCTCTGCAGCCCGCCGCGCCACACATCCTCGCCGGCATAGGCTTCGAGCATCGTGATCACCGCCTCGCCCTTCTGGTAGGTGATCGCGTCGAACGCCTGGTTGGTGTCCTCGACGGTGCGGATCGTCTGGACGATCGGGTGCGTCGTCGCAAATGCGTCGAGCGCCATCGCACGCTCGCGGCCGTCGACGCGGTCGAGCAAAGGCTGCCAGTCGGGATGGAAATGGTCGCTCGCCTTGGTTTCCATCCAGCTCGCGAAGCCTTCGTTGAGCCAGAGGTCGTCCCACCACGCCATGGTGACGAGATCGCCGAACCATTGGTGCGCGACCTCATGCGCCTGCGTCGAATAAATCTGCTGGCGCGTCGCTTCGCTGGTGATCTTCGGATCGTCGAGCAGGATGCGCTCGAAGGTGAAGATCGCGCCCCAATTTTCCATCGCGCCGAAAAATTGCGACTGGCCGGGCCCCGCGACATTGTCGAGCTTGGGCAGCGGATAGGGCTGGCCGAAATAGTCGCTGTAATAGCCGAGCAGGGGGCCGAGGCTGTCGAGCGCGAAGCGCGCCTGCTCGCCCGATCCCTTGGGCGACACGATGCCGACCTCGGCGCCGCTCGCGCTCTTCGCCGCGAGCCGCTCGAAAGGACCGGTCGCGAAGAAGAGGAGGTAGGACGACATTTTGGGCGAGATCTGGAAGGTGACCTTCTTCTTGCCGCCCTCGACCGGCGTTTCGCTCGCCACGGGCATGTTGCTCACCGCGAGATCGCCCGCGGGAACGGTCGCCGCGAGGGTGAAGGTCGCCTTGTAGCTCGGCTCGTCGAAGCTCGGCACGAAGCGCCGCGCGTCGGGCGCCTTGAACTGGGTGAACAGCCCGCGCACCTCGCTCCCCGTAACCTTGTCGGGATAATCGAGCGCGAAAAGTCCGTTCGCCTGCGTGTTGATCACCCCGGTGTAGCTGGTGGTCAGGCGGTATTTGCCGCGCGCGAGCGTTGCGGGGGCGTTGAAATTTACCGTCTGCGCGGCAGCATCGACCGTGACGGTCAGCGGAATCGCCTTGCCGTCGGCGCCGGTCAGGCTCGCGCTCGCGAAGCTGAGGTCGAGAGCGTTCAGCGTCAGCGTCGCCGAGGGTTCGTAAAGCTCGAGGTCGATGCCCGCGTCGCCGGTAAAGCGCAACGCCTTGGCGTCGGGCGTGACGCTGATGTCGTAATGCACCGGCCGCGCGATCCGCGGCAGCTGGCTCGGCACGCTGGTATCGAGCGGGGCGCCGGTGAGCGCGGGCGCCGCGGCGACGGGCGTGGGGGATTCGATCCCCGGCTGCGCGGCGCAGGCGGCGAGGCTGAGCGACGACACGGCGGCAACAAGCAAATGGCGATTCGAGAGTTTCATGGTTGCGATCCCCGGTATGATTTTGCGCTCCGGGCTAGGCGCATGCGCGAGCCCCCGCAACGCCCCCTTTCGGCAAGCGGTCGTCGAGGCTCGACAGACGGCACATGATCAGGCAGCTTTGGTTGCATGACAAAACCTATATTGCCTGGAGAGGTAGCCGCCGCCGTCGTCGACCCCGTCGCATATGGCCATTGGGATCCGCTGCACGAACAGCTCGCCTGGGCGCGCGCGAACATGCCGCTCGGCGTCGCCGAGAATCGCGATCACGACCCTTTCTGGCTGGTGACGCGCCATGCCGACATCATGGCGATCAGCCGCGATCCGCAGCGTTTCGCGAACGGCATCCGTCCGACGGTGCTGACCAACCGCGACGGAGAGGCGCTGGCGCGCGCGGCGACCCCGAACAATGACGGGCACCTGATTCGTTCGCTCGTCCAGATGGATGCCCCCGACCATATGAAATACCGGCTGCTGACGCAGAGCTGGTTCATGCCGAAGAATCTGAAGGTCGTCGAACAGCGCATCCGCCAGATCGCACGCGAAACGGTCGACCATATGCTCGCGCAGGGTGGTGAGTGCGATTTCGCGCGCGATGTCGCGGCGCATTATCCGCTGCGCGTCATCATGGATATTTTGGGCGTCCCGCGCGAGGACGAGCCGCGCATGCTGATGCTGACGCAGCAGTTGTTCGGCCCGACCGACCCCGAACTCAATCGGAGCCGCGAGGCGATCACCAGCGCCGAACAGGCGATCGCGATGCTCAATTACGTCATCGCCGATTTCGAAAATTATTTCGGCGCGCTCACCGCCGAGCGCCGCGCCAATCCGCGCGAGGATATCGCGACGGTGATCGCCAATGCGACGATCAATGGCGAGCAGATCCCCGACCGCGAAATGTCGGGCTATTATATGATCGTCGCGACCGCGGGGCACGACACGACGAGCGCGTCGACCGCGGGCGCGATGATGGAACTTGCGAAGAACCCCGCGCTGTTCGAACGCTTCCGCGCCGCCGACAGCGACAAGGCGGGGCTGATCGAGGAAGCGATCCGCTGGACCACGCCGGTCCAGCATTTCATGCGCAGCGCCAGGGAAGATGTCGAGATCGGCGGGCAGACGATTCGCGAGGGCGACTGGCTGATGCTCAATTATGTTTCGGGCAACCGCGACGAGACGGTGTTCGGCGACCCCTTCGCTTTCGATCCCGACCGCGAGAAGAACCAGCAGATCGCCTTTGGGTTCGGCGCGCATGTCTGCCTCGGCCAGCATCTCGCGCGCATGGAGATGCGTATATTGATGGAAGAGCTTTTGCCGCGGCTGAAAAACCTCGAACTGGCGGGCGAGCCGGCGCGCGTCGAATCGGTTTTCGTCGGCGGATTGAAGCGTCTGCCGATCCGGTTCGCGGCCGCCTAGCTCCATCTGACGCGGCGCCGTGGAACCATTGCCCGTCGGCCGGCGTTTCCAGCCCGGTAAAAAAAGGAGTTTGCGATGAATCTCTTAAAGAAGGCCGCGATCTCGTTCGCGGCGACGTCGATGGTCCTTGCGCCGGTGGCCGCGTCGGCTGCGCCCGCGCTGGACGCTGCCCGTGCGGGGTCCGTTGCCGAGGGTCAGAACGAACTTGAAGGTGCGAGCTGGATTGCGATCGTGCTCGGGCTTGCGATCATCGCCGGTGGTATCTGGCTGGTGGTCGATGGCAACGATGACGACGAGCCGGTAAGCCCGTAAATTCGCGGCAGGAAATGGCCCTCTCCCCGCAAGGAGGGGGCTTTTTCACGCCCGAAACCTAGACTTTCTCGCTCGGGAAAAAGCGTGCGATGACGTCGCTCGCAAGCCGCGCGGGACGCAGCGTCTCGGCATCGATGCAGCACCAGCTCGACTTCACCTCCGCGAGCACGTCTTCGCCGCGCTTAATGACCGTTTCGTAAAAGGCGCGCGCGCCCTGAACCTTTTCGAGGATCACGGTCGCGATGACCTGATCGTCGAGGAAGGCGGGGCGGCGATAGGTGATCTCGTGCTTCAGCGCGACCCACAAATGCGCCGCGACCGCGTCGGGCGGCGCGATATGGCGCCAGTGCGACAGCACCGCTTCCTGCACCCAGCTCAGATAATGGGCGTTGTTAACATGCCCCATGAAATCGATCTGGTCGGCACCAACGGCGATCGCATGGTCGTGCGGAAGGGAAGCGGTGGTCATATCGCTGACACTAATGTCAATATTTTGTGACGGAAAGATGAATTATCATCCGCGCCCGCGATAGGGCGCGACGCCCTGATCGGGGAGCCACAGGTCGGCGGGCGGCGCGCTCGATTGCCAGAAGACGTCGATCGGAATGCCGCCGCGCGGATACCAGTAACCGCCGATGCGCAGCCAGCGGGGCTGCATCTCGTCGAACAGGCGGCGGCCGATGCCGACGGTGCAATCCTCGTGAAATCCGGCATGATTGCGGAACGAGCCGAGGAAGAGCTTCAGGCTCTTCGATTCGACGATCGTTTCGCCGGGCGCATAATCGATCACGAGGTGCGCGAAATCGGGCTGGCCGGTCACCGGGCAGAGCGAGGTGAACTCGGGTGCCGCGAAGCGGACGAGATAGAGCTCGCCGGCGCGCGGATTGGGGACATAGTCGAGAACCGCGGCCTCGGGCGAGGCAGGAAGTTCGCTGGACTGGCCGAGATGTTTCGGCGCGAGCGGGGTAGGGCTGGAATCGGTCATGGAAAGGCTCTAGTGCGCAGCGGCGCCGATGTCACCGATCTGGTTGGACGGAAGCGGCAGGGTTCAGCGCCAATTCAGCGGCGTGTGCGAGATATGGGTAGTGTGGGATCGCGGACAAGATGACGGTGCGTAACTTCGGGCGAGAACAGGTGGCGACGCTCGCGCTGGTGGCGGCGATGCTGAGCGCGGCGTTGCCCGCGCGTGCACAGGACACCACAACCTCGCCCCGCCCGATCGACTTCCGCTTGCCGCCGCCCGCCGATGACGGCCGTACGCCGGGTGTGCAGGGTCCCTCGGACAATGGCTTGCCGCCGGTGGCGCCGGGCGAGCGCCGCGGCCAGCCGACGCCCACCCCCACGCCGACGCCGCCGCAGCCGGTGGCGCCGCCGCGCATAGCCCCGACCCAGCCGGCGGCCGCCACCCCGGCACCCGCGCCGGCACCGACACGGCGGGGCGCCCCCGCGGTCGCGGCTCCGCGTACGGCCGCACCGGAAACCGCAAACCCGGCGGCGCCCACTGCGACCGACAATCCGGCATTGCCGCCGCTTGAGACCGCCGCGCCGCCCGCTGCCACGGCGGCCGACGCCGCACCCATTACCGCCGACGAAACGCCGGTCGCGGCGGCTCCCGCGGACGCGCCGTCGGGCACGCCGATCTGGGCGTGGGTGCTTGCCGCGCTGGCGGCTGTGGGTGCCGGTTTCTGGTACTGGCGCCGCCGCGCCGCGCCCGCCGGTCCCGCCATCGACGAATCGCCAGAGGCGCCGCGCCGGGCGCCGAAACCGCCGGTTCAGCGCGCCGCGTCGCCGGCTTCGCTAAAGACCGCCGAGCCGAAGCCAACGCAGCCGGTGGCGCCGCGCCCGGCCGCACCCCAGCCTGCGCGCGCGCCGCTTGCGCCGCCCGAGCGGCCTCAGCCTTCGCCGCTCGTCACGCGCCCGGCGGCCGAAAAGCGCGCGATCATCGGCATGGCGCTCGACATCCGCAGCATCCGCTTCGCCGCCGACCATGTGGCGGTCGGCTTTGCACTTCACCTCATGAATCAGGGGTCGACCGCGGCGACCGGCCTGATGGTCCGCATCGCGCTCAACCAGGGATCGGCGATGACCGAACCGGTGCTGGCGCGCTTCTTCGACGGCGCGGGCGGCAGCGTGCTGCGCGACGATATGATGCTCGCGCCCGGCGCGGGCGAGGAATTGTCGACCGAGGTGATGCTGCCACGCGCCGCGATCGAGCCGTTGATGATCGGCGGCAAGCCGATGCTCGTCCCCGTCATCGCGTTCGACGTGACCTATCATTGGGACGGCGAGGGCGACGCCTTCGGCCAGAATGCGGGCAGCTTTGTGCTCGGCCGCGAGCAAGGTGCGAGCGGGAGCGAAAAGCTCGCGCCGCTGCCGCTCGACCGCGCTTCTTATACGGTCGATCGGCCTGCGGCGCGTTCGACCGCCGTCAAGCGCGCTCAATAGTTTGGCTCAAAACGGCACTGCTTTTTTGTTGCGGTGCAGCATCGGCTGGGGCAGGATCGACTGCGCTTGAAAAAGCGCGGGTGGGGGCATAGGCTGCTATTCCCCCAGAAAAGAACAGAGCCACAGCAGGATGGCCGGCGAGGGACAGGAAAAACAGGTTCCCGACCGGTCGCAACAGGAGCATGACATGGACGCCTTGGTCTCAACCGACTGGCTGGAACGCGAACTGGGGGCATCGGACTTGCGGGTCGTCGATGCGACGAAATTCCTTGCCGACGAGGGACGCGACGCGCGCGCCGAATATGAGGCGGGCCACATCCCCGGCGCGGTGTTCATGGACCTCGCCGAACTGACCGATCCGTCGAGCGACATCGACAATATGGCGCCGCAGGCCGAGAAATTCGCCAGCCGCATGCAGTCGCTCGGCCTCGGCGATGGCAGCCGCATCGTGCTTTACGACGACAGCCCGCTCAAGAGCGCGGCGCGCGGCTGGTGGCTCCTGAAGCTGTTCGGCGCGCATGACGTCGCGCTGCTCGACGGCGGCCTCGCGAAGTGGAAGGCCGAAGGCCGCGGGCTCGAAATGGGCAAGCAGACGCTGCGCCACCGTCACTTCACCGTATGGCGCGATGCGAAGGCGGTACGCACCAAGGACCAGGTGCTCGCGAACTTGGGCAGCGCCGCCGAACAGGTTGTCGATGCGCGCCCCGCGGCGCGCTTTACCGGCGAGGAACGCGATCCGCGTCCGGGCCTTGCGCCCGGCCATATCCCGAACTCGCGCAGCCTGCCGCACGGCCAACTGTTCAACGCTGACGGCACGTGGAAGCGTGGCGACGATCTGAAGGCCGCGTTCGACGCCGCGGGGGTCGATCTCGACAAACCGCTCATCACCACCTGCGGCAGCGGCATGACCGCGACCGTCGTCGCATTCGGCGCGCACCTGCTCGGCAAGGACGATGTCGCGGTTTACGACGGCAGCTGGGTCGAATGGGGCGCCGACCCCGCGACGCCCAAGGCGACCGGCGCGGCCTGACCGGCCCGGTCCCAATATCCTTCGTGTCGAAGGGTGGATTTTGGCCGGTGCTCCGCTAACAAGGCGGGGATGAGCAAAAGCGACGATGACAGCCTCCGCCCTGCGACGAAACTCGTGCAGGGCGGTCGGCGCCCCGAATGGACCGGCGACCCGCGGCTTGGCGGCGGCGTCGTCAATCCGCCGGTGTGGCGCGCCTCGACGATCCTCTACGACAATATCGCCGACCTGAAGGCGCGCGGTCATGCGACGCACGACAAGCTCTATTACGGCCGGCGCGGGACGCCGACGGTGTGGGCGCTTGCCGATGCGTTGACGCAGATGGAGCCGGGGGCCGAGGGCACCTTGCTCTATCCGTCGGGGGTCGCGGCCAATTCGGCGGGGCTGCTCGCGCTGCTGTCGCCGGGTGATCACCTGCTGATGGTCGACAGCGCGTACGAACCGACACGCGCCTTCTGCAACGGCATGCTCGCGCGCCTCGGCATCGAGACGACCTACTATGACCCGCTCGTCGGCGCGGGGATCGCCGAGCTGATTCGGCCTGAGACGAAGCTGATCTTCCTCGAGTCGCCGGGCAGCCTGACCTTTGAGGTGCAGGATATTCCCGCGATCACGCGTGTCGCGCGGGCGCGCGGCGTGCTGACGATGCTCGACAACACCTGGGCGACGCCCTTGCTGTTCCCGGCGCTGGCGCACGGCGTCGATGTTACGATGATGAGCCTCACCAAATATGTCGGCGGGCACAGCGACGCGATGATGGGCTCTCTCACTGCGGCCAGGGGGATCTGGCCGAAGCTGCGCAGCGCGGCGTACCAGCTTGGCCAGGCGGTTTCGCCCGACGATTGCGCGCTGATGCTGCGCGGGCTGCGCACGCTCGACGTGCGGATGCAGCGCCACGGCGCGAACGGGCTGGCGGTCGCGAACTGGCTCGCGGCGCGGAGCGAGGTCGGCCGTGTGCTGCACCCCGCGCGGCCCGGTGATCGCGGCCATGCGATCTGGTCGCGCGATTTCGCCGGCACGAGCGGGCTGTTCGGCTTCACGCTGAAGGGCGCCGACGAAGCCGCGCGGACGCGCTTCATCGATTCGCTTTCCCATTTCGGCATCGGTTTCAGCTGGGGCGGCTATGAAAGCCTTGTCGTCCCGAGCGATCCGCCGTCGATCCGCACCGCGACCATATGGACCGATCCCGATCCGCTCGTCCGCCTGTCGATCGGGCTCGAGGATCCGGCCGACCTGATCGCCGACCTCGAACGCGGCTTTGCCGCGATGGCGGGATAAGCCGATGGACGGGCTATCCGGGGGACTTCTCCGCACGATCGAGGCGCTGAAGGCGATCGGCATCGATGTCGGCTCGTACAGGCTGTCGCTCTATGGGCTGTTCTCGACGATCGTCGTCGCGGTGCTGCTTTATCTGGCGGTCCGCATCATCCTGCGGTCGATCAAATGGCTGCTCCGCCGCAACACCCAGATCGATGCGACGCAGCGGCTGCTCGCCGAAAAGCTGATCGCGATCGCGCTGTTCGTCTTTGCGCTGCTCTTCGGCATCGACCTGCTCGGCATCGACCTCACCGCGCTCGCGGTCTTCTCGGGCGCGGCGGGCCTCGCGATCGGTTTCGGGCTGCAAAAGACCGTCGGCAATCTGATCGCCGGGATCATCCTGTTGATGGACCGGTCGATCAAACCGGGCGACATCATCGTCGTCGGCGACGGCAGCTCGATGGGCGGATCGGCGCTGCCCGGTGGGGTGCCAAATGTCGGCCGCGTTGCGAAGATCGGCGTGCGCGCGGTCAACGTCATCACCCGCGACGGCAAGAAGCATCTGATCCCGAACGAACTGTTGATGACGCAGGCGGTCGAGAACTGGAGCTATGCGAGCCCCGAGGTGCGCGTGCGGATGCGTGTTCCGGTCGGTTACGGCTGCGATTTGCGGCTCGCGCAGCGGCTGATCATGGAAACCGCGACGGCGAATCCGCGCATCTTGAACGAGCCCGAACCGGCGGTGTGGATCACGGCATTCGGGGAACGCGCGGTCGAGCACGAGCTGCGCTACTGGATTTCGGATCCCGAGGCGGGGCTCGGCAATATCCAGGGCGAGGTGTTCCTCGGCATATGGGACCGCTTCAAGGAAGCCGGGATCGCCATTCCCTATCCGCGACAGGATGTGCGGATTATCGGGGCGCCGGATGATAGCCCGGCGCCCACGGACAAGATTTAGAAGCCGGTCTTCTTCGCGCGCTCGATGCATTCGACGATGATGCGCTTCGCCTCATTCTCATCGCCCCAGCCGTTGAGCTTCGCCCATTTGCCGGGTTCGAGATCCTTATAGTGGGTGAAGAAATGCTCGATCTGCTGCAGCACGATCGGCGGCATGTCGGTGTAGCTCGCGACATCGGCATAATAGGGGAAGGTCTTGTTGACGGGGACGCACAGCAGTTTCTCGTCGCCGCCGGCATCGTCTTCCATCATCAGCACGCCGATCGGGCGGCACTTGACCACCGCGCCCGCGACGATCGGCGAGCGCGCGACGACGAGGGCGTCGAGCGGGTCGCCGTCCTCGCCCAGCGTATGCGGGACGAAGCCGTAATTGGCGGGATAGCGCATCGGGGTGTGCAGGAAGCGGTCGACGAACAGCGCGCCGCTCGCCTTGTCGAATTCATATTTCACCGGCTCGCCGCCGATCGGAACTTCGATCAGGACGTTGAGGCTGTCGGGCGGGCTGTCGCCGGCGGGAATCAGGTCGATGCGCATGGGAGATCCTTTTGTGCTTTTTTGAATCGCGCGCGCCTTTAGCGCCGGAAAGAGCCAAAAGTCGAGGGGGGAGGGTGTGCAAGTTCCTCCCTGTGCCGCAGGCATGGGAAGGTGGCAGCGCGAAGCGCTGACGGAGGGGCGGTGGCGCAACGTCGCGGCCCCTCCATCCATGCTGCGCATGGTCGTCCTCCCCACCGCTGCGCGGCAGGGAGGATTTTAGAGTTGGCGCTTCGCCGCCAGCAGCCGGTCGAACCAGTCGGGGCCAGCCGCGGTTTTTTCGAGATGCGGCCAGCGCAGCCCGCCATGATAGTCGATCTCGATATTGCGATAGCGCCCGCCGCGCTCGACGAGCAGCCGCACCGGGGTCTTGGCGTCGGTCGCGGCGCGAATCGCGGCCTCGATCCGCTCGCGGCTGTAGCTCAGTCCGTCGACCGCGACGATCTTCGTGCCGTTGACGATGTCCGCCTTGAACGCCGCGCCGTCCCACAAAATGCCGGTCGCGACGCCGTCCTTGTCGATCGTCATCCCCAGCGAATGGGTGAGGTCGGCGTTCTTCGCCTGCGCCATGCGGTCGCGGTCATAGACATTGGGCGCGTCGCGCCAGACGAGGCGGTATCCCGCGCGCTCGATCCCGCCGGTGGGGGCGGGCTGCCCGCTCGCCTGCATGCGTTCGCGGAGGAAACTCGCCCAATCATAAGGATGGACCACATTCAGCGCCGCGACGACATCGTCGAAATCATAGGTGTCCTGCCCCCAGTCGCCCTCGCGCCCGCCGAAAAAGGCGCGCGCGAAATCGTCGAGGCTCTTGGCGTTGTTCGTCGCCTGGCGGATCAGCATGTCCGCCTCGAGCCACATCAGCGACCCTTCGTTGTAATAATCCTCGCTCCTCGACCAGCTCGAAAATGGCTTGGGCTTGCGCGCCGCGATCACCGGATCGAGCGTCGTATCCTCGACCGCCCGCCACGCGCGTCCCGGCTGGACGCTGTAGTAACCGGCGTTGGTCGCCCATTCGGCGAGGATCATTTCCTTCGACTGCATCCCCGACCGGCCGGCGAGGACAAGGTCCCAGAAACTCGTCTGGCCCTCGTAAACCCACAGCAGATTGCCCTGCATCGGCGTACGGAAATCGGGGGTCCACAGCTTGTCGGGGCGGCGGTATTTGCCGTTCCAGCTGTGCGTCAGCTCGTGCGGGAGCAGCCCGCGCTCGCTGTCATTGTCGTTCCATTTGGTGAAATAGTCGGGGTTGCGGCTGTTCTCGCTCGACCGATGATGTTCGAGCCCGATACCGCCGAGTTCATCTGTGAGCGCGAGCAGGAATTCGTAGCGGTCGAAATGCCGCACCCCGAACAATGCGACCGCTTCGGACACCAGCGCGGCGTGGCGCGCGATATGGTCGGGGCTCGCGTCGAGATATTTGGCTTCGTCGGCGACGACGTTGAGCGTCACCTTGTTGCCGAGGTCCCATTTGCGGAAAAATTTCCCCGCGAACATCGGGCTGTCGACCAGCACCTCATAATTGGTCGGCGCAAAGCTGTAACGGTTGCCCGAGATCTTGAGCCCGTCGAGCGCCGACGCGCCGGTCCAGCCGTCGGGCAGCGTGACTTCGAGCTGCACGGGGATATCGCGGGTGAAATAGCCCGCGGGGTACAGGCTGACCTGTTCCCATTGCAGGTTCATCATCGCGGGGGTGACGACGACGCGGCCCTCGCTCGTGCGCGTCGGCGAGAGGAAGTCGAACGTCACGTCGATGCTCTTCGTGCCCGCGGGCACATCCACGTCGAAGGCGTAGACATCGGTCGGCTGGCGCGTCCAGGTCAGCGGCTTGCCGCCTGCGCTCGCCCTGAAACCCGCCATTTCGGCGATCGCGCCGCGCGGGGCGTGCTTGCCGGGCAGCCATTCGGGATAGAGCAGGGTGAGCTTGCCCGCCTTCGCGACGGGGATCGTCTGGCGCACATGGAAGATGCCGCGGGCGAAGTCGGTCGCGTCGACCTTGAGCTGCATCGTGCCCGGATAGGGCCGGTCGGCGGGCAGCGGAATGGTCAGCGGCTGGACCACCGGCTGGGGGCGGCTGTTGCCGTCCTGGGCGGTGGCGGGCGAAAAGGCGATGGGTGCGGCGATGACCGCCGCTGCGACGAACAGTGCTTTTTTCATGCCGCACCTCTGCCGCCAAATGGAGCGCAGGTCCAGCGGCGGCTCTGCAAGCGCACTTTGCCTTTCGACGAAAAACCATTAGATGCGCCGGCCATGAGCAAGGACAAAAGCGCGAAAATTCCAACGCCGCAGGCGGTACGCGGCACCCAGGACATGCTTGGCGATTTCGCCGACCGTTTCGCGCACGTCGTCGAGACGTTCGAACGCGTGCGCCGCCTCTATGGCTACAAGCGCATCGAAGTGCCGGTGATCGAGCCGACCGCGGTGTTCGCGCGCTCCTTGGGCGAGACCACCGACGTCGTGTCGAAGGAAATGTATTCGTTCGAGGATCGCGGCGGCGAATCGATCACATTGCGCCCCGAATTCACCGCCGGCATCGCGCGTGCCTATGTCACCAACGGCTGGCAGCAATTCGCGCCGCTGAAGGTCGCGACGCACGGCCCGCTATTCCGTTATGAGCGTCCGCAAAAGGGGCGTTATCGCCAGTTCCACCAGCTCGACGCCGAAGTGCTCGGCAGCGACAGCCCGCTGGCCGATGCCGAGCTGCTGGTGTTCGCCGACCAGCTCCTGAAAGAGCTTGGTATCAACGAGGGCGTTACGCTGACGCTTAATACGCTCGGCGATGCGGCGAGCCGCGACGGTTGGCGCGCGGCGCTGGTCGAGCATTTCGAAGCGCACCGTGGCGATTTGTCCGAAGACAGTCTCGCACGGCTCGACAAGAATCCGCTGCGCATCCTCGACAGCAAAGATCCGAGGGACCGCCCGATCGCCGACAGCGCGCCCGATATCGACGCGTTCCTTACGAGCGAGGCGCAGGATTTCTTCGGTGCCGTCACCGCGGGCCTCGACGCCGCGGGCGTCGCATGGGAGCGCAACGCGCGGCTCGTACGCGGGCTCGACTATTATCGCCACACCGCGTTCGAATTCGTCACCGATCGGCTCGGCGCGCAGGGCACCGTGCTCGGCGGCGGACGCTATGACGGGCTGATCGAGAATCTTGGCGGACCGCCGACCCCGGCGGTCGGCTGGGCAGCAGGGATCGAGCGGCTGGCGATGTTGCTCGCGGACGATGTGATCGACACCCGGCTTGATGCGGTCATCGCGGTCGAGGACGACAGCCAGCTCGCGGTCGCGATGAAGGCGCTCGCGGCGCTGCGTAATGGCGGCTTCGCGACCGAAATCGTCGCGAGCGGCTCGCCGCGCAAGCGGTTCGACAAGGCGGCGAAGATTCCTGCGCATGCCCTGATCTCGGTCGGCACGCGCGATGGTGCGCTTCATATCAACGTCCGCGGCGATAGCGACCGGGCAAAGCAGGCCGAGGCGGTCGTCCGCGCACTCTGATGACCAACGTTTCCGAAAGACAGATCGACGCCATCATCGAGCGTCACGCTGCGTTGCAGGCGCGCATGGCGACGGGCGACATGGCGCCCGCCGATTTCGTCGCGGCGTCGAAGGAGTTTGCCGAGCTCGAACCCGTCGCGACCGCGGCGCGCGAGGTTGTGCGGCTGCGCGGCGAACTCGTCTCGCTGAACGAAATGCTCGCCGATCCCGAGATGAAGGCGATGGCGGCCGAGGAACTCGCCGCGGTCGAAGAGGCTTTGCCCGCCGCCGAGCATGGTCTCGCGATCAAATTGCTCCCCAAGGACGTTGCCGACGAACGCGCGGCGATGCTCGAAATCCGCGCCGGGACCGGTGGCGACGAGGCGGCGCTGTTCGCGGGCGATCTGCTGCGCATGTACAGCCGCTACGCCGACGGACAGGGCTGGAAGGTCGAAGTCATTTCGGCGAACGAGGCCGAGGTCGGCGGGTATAAGGAAGTCGTCGCGTCGGTAACCGGGCAGGGCGTGTTCGCGAAGCTCAAGTTCGAGAGCGGCGTCCACCGCGTCCAGCGCGTTCCCGCGACCGAAAGCCAGGGGCGCATCCACACCAGCGCCGCGACCGTCGCGGTGCTGCCCGAGGCCGAGGAAGTCGATGTCGCGATCAACGACAGCGACCTCAAGATCGACATCTATCGCGCATCGGGCGCGGGCGGCCAGCACGTCAACACGACCGATTCGGCGATCCGCATCACACATATCCCGAGCGGCCTCGTCGTGATCCAGCAGGACCAGCGCAGTCAGCACAAGAATCGCGCGAAGGCGATGCAGGTGCTGCGCGCGCGGCTCTATGACCTCGAGCGCGAGAAGATCCACAGCGCCGAAGCGTCGGCGCGCAAGTCGATGGTCGGGTCGGGCGACCGCTCCGAACGCATCCGCACCTATAATTTCCCGCAGGGGCGCGTGACCGATCACCGCATTAACCTGACGCTCCACCGCCTGCCCGAAATATTGGAAGGCGCGATGGACGAGCTGATCGACGCGCTGATCGCCGAGGATCAGGCCCAGCGGCTGGCGGGATTGGGTGACTGACGTCGCGGCCGCGCTGCGCGACGCGGCGCAGCGGCTGGCGGCGGTGTCCGATACGCCGCGCCTCGATGCCGAACTCTTGATGGCGCATGCGCTGGGCGTCGAGCGGCAGGCGCTGCTGCTCGATCCCGCGCGTTTTGCCGTGCCCGAGGGTTTCGCGGCGCTAATCGAACGCCGCCTGCGGTACGAGCCGGTCGCCTATATCGTCGGCTATCGCGATTTCTGGACGATTCGGCTGGCGGTCGGCGCCGGCGCGCTGATCCCGCGGCCGGATAGCGAGACGTTGATCGAAGCGGCGACCCAGCATTTCGGCGATCGCGCGCCGCGCCATGTGCTCGATCTGGGCACCGGCCCGGGAACCCTCCTCCTCGCGGCGCTGGCCGAATGGCCCCGCGCGACGGGGCTGGGGATCGACGCGAGCGACGCGGCGCTGGTCTATGCGCGCGCCAATGCCGATGCGCTGGGTTTGGCGGATCGCAGCGAATTTCGATCGGGCGATTGGAGCGCGGGCCTCGACGGCCAGTTCGACCTCATCCTCTGCAACCCGCCCTATATTGCCGATTCCGAAGCCCTGATGCCCGACGTTGCCGGTCACGAGCCCGCGAGCGCGCTTTTCGCGGGCGCCGATGGACTCGACGATTATCGCCGCATCATCCCCGATTTGCCGCGCCTTTTGGCGCCCGGGGGTCTCGCGGCCCTTGAAATCGGGCACACGCAACATATCTCGGTTGGAGAGCTCGCTGAAACCGCGGGATTCAAGGTCGCTTGCAGACAGGATCTCGGTGGCCGCGACAGGGCGCTTTTGCTGACCCGCGCCTGACGGCCCCACAAGAATTTGCTTGGTTTCCGCTACAAAGCGCGGTAGGGGCGGCTTACAGACCTGATCGGGGTCCCTTTGGCGATGCGGACAGCATCGATACTGGTCCGGCTGGTCTGCTTCCCACTTACGATGCTGGCGCGGGACCGTGGGGTCCGGTGCAAGCGGTAAAGGGCAAGGCCGCGCAAGGAGCGCGGGCACGACGCGCAGGTGGCGCGGTCGGCCAAAAGGGGTTGGCATAGCTTATTAGCTTATCGACAGGATGTCTCAGTTGAACATGAACAACCGACAGAACGGTCGCCGTCGCGGCCGTAACAACAACAGCAACAACAATAATCGGCCGCAGTCGGGTGGGCGCGGGGGTGTTGACCAGGCCAACCGCATCGACAGCCGCGCGCGCGGCAATGGCGCCCAGATGATCGAGAAGTACCGCAACCTCGCGCGCGACGCGCAGCTTGCCGGCGACCGGGTCCAGACCGAATATTATCTGCAGTTCGCCGACCATTATTTCCGCGTCGTGAGCGACTTTCGCGCCCGCCAGGAAGAAAAGGCCGCGGCGAACGGACAGGAACGCAGCCACGACCGCAGCCGCGAGATTCGCGGCGTCGAGGATTTCGACGGCCACGACGATACCGACAGCGATTTCGAAGCCGACACCGGCCGCGACGACGGCGACAATGGCGACGACCGCGGCGAGCGGAACGATCGTGGCAATGATCGGGGCGACCGCAACGAGCGGAATGACCGCAATGATCGCGGCCAGCGCGACAATCGCGGCAACCGCGAACCGCGCAGCGACCGCGACGACGACAATCGCGGCAACCGCCAGCCGGCCCGCGCGCGTCCCGTCCGCAACCGCGACGAGGACGAAGCGCAGGGCGACCGCAATGATCGCAGCGAAGCCCCCGTACGCGAAGAAACTGCCGAGCAGGAACCCGCTCCGCGTCCCGCGCGCCGCCCGGCCCGCCGTCCGCGTCAGGACGACAGTGCCGACAAGGGCGATGCGGGGATCGACACCGCCGTCCTGCCGCCCGCGATCGGCCGTCCCGAACGCAGCGCCGAAAGCGATGCTGAGGGTGAAGCGCCCGCCGCCAAGCCGCGCCGTACGCGCCGCACGCTGGCGACGCGCAACACCGACGTCGAAGCGGCCGAATAAGTCAGCGATTTCACGCTGGTTTTTCCGATTCGCATGACATAGCCTCCCCGCGGGATATCCTGCGGGGAGGTTTTTTATGCGCGTATTGGCCTTGGCCTGTTTGCCGCTGCTCGTCGGCGGGACGTCGACCGCGCTTTTCGCGCAGGACGCGGCGACCGGCAACGCGCAGGGCGATGTCGCGGTCACCATCTATAATAATGGCCAGTCGCTGGTGCAGGACGACCGCCAGCTCAGCGTCGCCGCCGGGCGCAACCGCATCGAGTTCCCCGACGTGTCGGCGCGCATCCGCCCCGAAACGGTCACGCTCTCGGGTCCCGGCATCGGCATCGTCGAACAGAATTTCGATTTCGACCTGCTCACCCCCGACAAGCTGATGGACAAGGCGGTCGGCCAGTCGATCACCCTCGTCCGCACCAACCCAGCGACGGGTGCCGAACGCACCGAACGCGCGAAGGTGCTCGCGGCGAACGGCGGTATCGTGCTCCAGATCGGCGAGCGGATCGAGGTGCTGCGCGACGACGGCCTGCCGGTGCGCGCGGTGTTCGACCGGTTGCCACCGAATCTGCGCGCGCGCCCGACGCTGTCGGTGACCGTCGATGCCGCCAATGCCGGCACCATTCCGGCGCGGCTTTCCTATCTCACCCCGAACCTCGGCTGGACCGCCGACTATGTCGCGCTGTTCGACGCCGCAAAGGGCGCGATGGATATTCAGGGCTGGGTGACGCTGACCAACAGCACCGGCACGACCTTCAGCAATGCGCGTACCTTGCTCGTCGCGGGCAGCCCGGGCGGGGGCGGGGGTTTTCGCCAGATGGGCGGCGCGATGGATTCGGCGGGGACCGAATCGAACGATCGCGAACGGCTCGGCGACTATTATCTCTATCCGCTCGCCCAGCGCACGACGATCGCCAACGCACAGCAGAAGCAGGTGAGTTTCCTCGACGTGAAGGGCGCGCCCGCGCGCTCCACCTATGAATATGTCAATCGCTGGCTCGGCAGCAATAACGAGCCCGTCAGCACCGCGAGCGTGCTGCGTTTCTCGACCTCGCGGCAGGGCGGGCTCGGCGACCAGCTGCCCGCGGGCACGATTCGCGTCTATATGCGCGACGCGCGCGGCGATCCGCAGTTCATCGGCGAGAATCGCATCGACCACACCCCGATGGGATCGGCGATGTCGCTGCGCACCGGCGATGCCTTCGACGTGAAGGTCCAGCCCACCGTCGTGTCACGCACGCGCAAGGGCGATTCGCGCTGGGTGACCAAGATGAAATATATAGTCAGCAACGCGCGGCCTTCGCCGGTCACGGTGCTGCTCGCGCAGGACGGGCTCTATGGCGACGTCCGGATCAGCGACGAGAGCCTGAAGGGCGAACGCATCTCGGCCGACCGCGTCGAATGGCAGGTGCCGGTGCCCGCCAACGGCAAGGTCGACCTGACCGTCACATTCGATTCGCGTTACTGAGATCCACACGATGCGGGCTTGGCCCCTTTTGATGTGGGTCGCGGCGCTGCTGGCGCCCACGCCGCTGCTGGCGCAAGTCTCGGCGCCGATCGCCGTGTCGGCCAAGATCGATGACGCCGCGGTCACCGTCTATCGCGCCCCGTCGCGCGGCGCAGGACCGATCGACCCGAACTGGCCGCAGGGTTTCGCCTTCATCACCGAAACGCGCACCGTCACTTTGCCTGCGGGCACCTCGGTGCTGCGATTCGAAGGGGTAGCCGAGGGGCTGCTCCCCGAAACCGCGGTGCTCAGCGGCCTGCCCGACGGGGTGATCGAAAAGAATCGCGATGCGCGGCTCCTATCGCCCGCGGGGCTCGTCGACGCCTATCTCAAGCGCACCGTCACCCTGCGGCGCACCAGCCTCGCGACGGGCAAGGTCGTCGAACAGGACGTGGTGATCCAGTCGGGCCCCAATGGCGGGGTGATTCTCCAGACCGCGGCCGGGGTCGAGGCGCTTGCCTGTTCGGGCCTCCCCGAACGCATGCTCTATCGCCAAGTGCCCAAGGATCTTTCCGCGAAGCCGACGCTGTCGGTGCTCGTCGAAAGCAAGGCAGCGCGCACGGTGAAGGTCCAGCTTCTCTATCTCGCCGAAGGCTTCGACTGGGCTGCCAATTATGTCGCCGATCGCGGCACCGACGGAAAGACGCTGGGGCTGACCGGCTGGATCACCGTCGCGAACGGCGGGGTGACGAGTTTCCCGGGCGCGCAGCTCAACGTGATCGCGGGCCGGCTCAACAAGATGTACAGCCCGCCGCTGCCGCGCAGCACGCCGGGGCCGCTGGTGCTCAAATGCTGGCCGATGGACATCACAAGCACGCATCCCTTGTGGGAGCTGCCGCCGATTATCGAGTTCGAGCAGAGCTATGATGAAGATGCGGCGTCGGAGGTGATCGTGACGGCGCAGCGCCGCGATCGGCGCGGGATGCCTCCACCGCCGATGATGGTGGCCGCCCCGGCGCCGCCTCCACCACCCCCGCCGCCGGCCGAGGATCTGGGCGACCTCAAATTCTATCGCATCCCCTTTCGCGT